>JAEEGK010005640.1_pt1 | contig 30267 bp, 14 predicted proteins | sample 8958771 | NCBI WGS metagenome assembly JAEEGK01 (sample SAMN16246547, study PRJNA631951) | gut metagenome | biome: gut microbiome; feature: rumen; material: SC-attached | host: Bos | place: Iran: Karaj | collected 2018-10 | reverse complement strand
TGAAATGGATTTAACAGGAATGATTTATCAAAATACAGAAAATTTAATGATAATAAAAAATGAAAATAGTATAAGTGCAATTTTACCTTGTCCACATCAGAAAAAAAATTTTATGAGATTAGCTTATATAATGATAAATATATCAAAAGAAATTCAAGAAATTATGGAAAAATTATATAATGGAAATATTGAAAATAATAGTAATAATAATTTATCTTTACATGGAAGCAATAATAATTATTTTAGTCCAAAATCAAGTAATACATTTAATTTTGATCCTAAAGTTTCAACAACTTTAGAATTAAAAAATCAACCATTTTATTATGAAATTCAAGCAATTGAATTAATATCTAACTTTTATATTTTAACTCATCCTTATTTAAGTGACATTAAACAATTAATAGGAAAAGAATTATTAAAAAAATGGAAAATTACAAATACAAATAATCAAGAATTAGAAAATTTAATTGAAAAATATTTTAAAGAATCAACTGAAAATGGATTAAAATGTTTATTTAAAAATAATATTTATCTTGCAAATTTATCTTTAGATGCAGGAACATTTTATGCAATAAGAAATGATTATATTAATGCTGTTAAAATATTTAAGCATGCTTATATACCTTTTAAACAAAATAGTCAAGATTTTCCAAAAGATTATTATATGTTTCTTAAAAGATTTATTAAATATAATATTAAATTAGGAGATTATAAAACTGCTTTAGATTATGGTGATGAATTAATACAAGAACATTCTATGTTTAGAGGTGAAAAAGATTCTAAAATAGCAGATTATATTCATAAAAATTTACATTTAGAAAGAGTTATTTATAATTTAGCTTTAGTTGCTTTGAAAATTAAAGATTATGATAAAGGTTTAAAACATTGTCAAAATATATTTTTAGATAAAGGAAATTTTTCACAAATTAATCCTTTAAATAATGACCCTAATAATATTTTTTTTAAAAAGAAAAAAACAGAATATATTTCTTGGATGAGAGGAAAAGAATATGATTATCCATGTCGAGGATTAGAAAATGAAAAAGATTACGATAAAAAAGTAAAGGATGTTGAATATCATTTAAAATTAAAATTATATTTAAAAATGATAATACGAAGTTTAAAGGATGATAATAAAAATGCTTATTTATCTGCTTTATTAAGAATATTTGATTCAAGTGAAGAAAAAAAAGAAATAAAAAGAATTGGAAATCCTGATTTAAATAGAGTTAGATCTCAATTAGAAGGAAAAGGAGATCTTGGTGATTATTTTAGAGGAAAAATTTTAGTAAGTTTAAAGAATAAAAATAGAGATGATGATATTCAAATTGATAAAATGCAAAATAAGGAAAAAGAACAAAATTCTGATTATGAATCTTTTAGAATCTTATATTGTTATTTTAAAAATGATAATGTTTTCTATTCTTTTATTGATAAAAAAGATCCTAAATATATGGAACATGATGATGATATTGATTTTGCTGATAGAGATAATATGGAAGAAGAAAGAGAATTTATGGATGAAGAATATGAAGATAGTGAAAAAGAATAATTTTTTTAAAATTATTTTTTATTTTAATATTTTTTTATAATTAAATATAGTTATTATTTTATCTTAAAATGAAAAAAAGAATATAAAAATATATGAAATCTAAATTATTTATTTTGTTTTTTAAATAATTTCATGTATTTATATTTAATTAAACAATATTTAATATATATAAATTTATTAATGAATCATAGAAAACATTATCAAAGTTCAGAAACATTAAGAAGTTATAGTTCTGTTGATACAAACAATACGAATTCTCCTTTAGATTCTTCTTTTGTGATTTTAACTGAAAATTCAAAACCTCAAAAAACAAAAGTTACTTTTAATCCAAAAGTTGAGATTATTAAAATTAAAAGTTTTAAAAAATGGAATTTAAAAAATAGTATTTTAACGAGGGAAATATATAATAATTTAATTGCTGAAAAAAAAAGAAGAATACAAGAAAATTATGAAAAAGAAGAAGAAGCAAGAAGACAAGAAAATTGTGCTGGATGTCTTCTTTTTTAAAAAATAAATGTTTAAAGTGATAATAATTTTTATAACTGATGATATTTTTAATTGATTTATTTAATGAATTTTTAAATGTTAATTTTGACATTTATTTTTGAACAAATTATATATTGAAAAATTTTTAATTATTTATGAAAATTAATCCATATAAAAATGGATATTTTATATAAATAACAATTTGAACATAAAATTTTTTTTATTTACTTAAATGGAAAATTATTATCTTATAATTTTAAGAAATATAAATAATAATTTTTAAAAAATAAAATTATTTTTTACCATTATTTAAATATTATATTATTTTTATATTTATCACTAAATATGCAAAAAATTCAACAAAGTTTAATGTATCCAATAAATCAACCAATAAGACCAGCAAATAATTTACAAAGAGAAGATGAAAGAAAAAAACTTGAGCAAGAAAGTAAAAATTTAGACTCTAAATTAATGAGTTATTTTGGGAATGAATTTTATGAAAGAAAATTAGAAATTACTCCAAAAAGAAATCCTTTAGAAAACTTTATAGTGAATGAAGATTATGAAAAATTAACTCCAAATGTAAAAATATATAAATATCTCCGAGGTATAGAAAAAGAAATAGATGATAAAATATATAAAACACGTTTAGAAATTCAAGAACAAATAATAAAACCTAAAAATAAAGTAAAAGCTTTAATAAGAACTCAAATATATGCTTTTAAAAATAAAAATGAAGATATGGAGAAATTTGACATGAGAATTCAAGGAAGAATAATTGATAATTTTCCAGATAATATAAATACAAAATATTATAAAAAATTTACTTATTATTTTTCAAAAATAAAAATTAAATTTGAAAATAATGTTTATCAAGAAATTGAATGGAATAATAATTATAATAAAATGATAAATATAATAGAGGATAATCAAGAAGATAATTACAATAAAAATTTAGATGGATTTATGATAACAAGACCATTCATTGAAGGTATGAAAAATTTGAAAGTTGAAATTGAATTTTATTTAAATTACCCTAATCCAGAATTAACTTTATCACCACAATTAAGTCATATTTTAGGAATAAATCAAGGAACAAGACCAACTATATTATATCATTTATGGCAATATATTAAATTAAATTCACTTCAAGATAATGAAAATCCAAATATTATAATTAATGATAAATATCTTCAATATATTTTTAAGTGTGAAAAAATTTCTATTACAAATTTAATAGGAAGACTAAGTGAACATTTAAATATTCCTGAACCAATAAAAGTTGAATTTAATATTAAAAATTTATCTTATAATTATAAAGATAATGTTATTTTAAGAGATATTATTATTCCAATTGAAGATCCTTATAATAATAGTATATTTTCTTTTTTAACTAATTCTGAAGAAGAAAGTTTATTATTTCCTAAACATTTATTTCCTAATTCTCTTAACCAAAATAAAGTTGATAAATATTTAAATCAAATTAATGAAATTGATAAAAATATGAATACTATGATTAATATTTTAAATAAACATAAATATAGATATGATTATTATGAAGCTTATTCCAAAGATCCTATTAAATTTATTAATAATTTTATTATTCAACAAAATGAATTAATTAAAATCGTCGATGAAAATTCTTTGGTTGAAAGTAGAAATGATTATTTTTCTTCTCAATATTGTAAAGATTATGAAGAAGTTATTCGAGAATATGTTGATAAATATTTAAATAATTTAAATGTTCTTCAACAACAAAGTCAAAATCCAAATCAAAATCAATAAATATTTTTTTAATTAAATTTTAAATAAATTATTTTTTTTATTTTGTATTTTTTTATTAGTTAAAATATGGATGAAAAATTAAATAATGAAAAAGAAGAATTTTTAGAAAAAATTAATATTGCTTCAGAACTTAAAAATATTAATAAAAAAGAAGAAAACGAATTAAATAATAATTTAGATGATGATAATTTAGATTATTATGATTTAAAAAAAGTTCCTGTGATTTTATTTTACATTAAAATAATGTATTGGATCTTTTTAGTTTTTTCTTTTTTATTAGGAATTTATTTTTTTTCCAAAAGCAGCAATCCAAAATTAAGGGAAGAAGAAAATAAATTTAAAAAAATTTCAGAACAATGGAATTCAACGAAATATAATGACTTACAAGACTGGAAATTTTATTTAAAAAATAAAAAAAATGAAACAATTAAATTAGATAAAAGTTTCATAAAATATAATGAATTATCTCTCCCTCAAAACTTATATTATAAGCCATTAGAATTTATGAAAAACAACACAGTTTCATTATTAAAATCCATAAATTTAGATAAAACATTATATGAAAGTTCTTATGGAGGTTATAATTTAACAACAAAATTATTTTTAATAATAGACAATACTTTTTCTTTAAAAACTTTAAAATTAGATAAAATAAATATTTTCGTAAAGAAAATAATACCAACATTAAATAATGAAGAATGCAAAAAAAAAAAAGGCTCATATTCATATGATGATGAAGTATGTTATCAATATTATATGTTAAAGACATTATGTATAATAATAGATCAAAATACAAGAGAATTATATTATGATTATAAACATTTTAAATGTAATGGATTTGATGATTGGTATGAAAGTTATACTATATTTCCTTGGAATATTCCTGGTTTCGAACCAAGTTTTTCTGATATTCAAGACAGTGGAAAAAAAATTTCTATTTATGTTTTCAGTGATGTTAATCCTTTTGTTTATGCTAATTATTATAATTATAAAAGTGATAAACTTTATAATTCTTATTTAAGAAGAGGAATTTGGTGTATTGGATTATCTATTTTACTTATTATTATTCCTTTACTTCTTTTAATCAAAGATTATGCTGAAAAAGATAAACCTATGACACCACAAAAAAGTAAAATTGCAATAACTAGTTTTAAAACTAATCCTTTTCATTTATGAGACAATTTTGCTATATTTAATTTTAAATTGATTTTATTATTTTATAAATAATGATTTTTATTTAAATAAAAATTTAAAAAAAAAGAATAAAAATCAAAATCTCTGATTTTCAAATTGGACTAAAATATTAAACCATTAAAATTTTAATGTGATTTTCAATATCAACTACACCGATAATATTTTTAGAATAATCAAAATCTAAAATTCTATGACCTAAATTTTTAATCCATTCAACTTCAGAAGGAAAATCTTCTCCATTAACAACACTATTAAATTCTTCTAAATATTTTAAATTCCAAGTAACTAAATTAGAATCAATAGAAGAACTCACAAATATTTTTTCATTAATATCACTCCATTTAATAGATGTAATTTCTCCTTTATGATATTCAAAAGCATGTAATTTAACTTTAGTATTTCTTAAATCCCATAAATCAATTTTATTTTCATCATTAGCAGTTAATAATAAATTAGAATTCATCTTATTATATTTTATTTTTTTTAATTGATTTTGTGTTTTTACACTAATTACTTTATTAGAGTCTCTTATATCATAAAAAATCATTTTTTTATCATCACCACAAGAACAAAATAAATATTCATTATTTTTATTCCAATCTGAATCATTAATACAACTTTCATGATAAGAAATTTCATTTAAAGGTTTTAATATACCTAAACTTCCACTTGAAGTAATATTCCATAAATATAATTTTCCATCAAGAGAAGTTGAAATTAAAGTATTTCTTCCTTTATTTAAACTTATTGATGTACAATAATTATTATGTGATTTTAATATTAAATTTGGTTTTGTTGAAACTTCAATATTTTTTTGATTTAAATCATATAAATAAATATTATAATCTGAAGATGCTGTTATTGCTTTTTTTGAATTTAAATAAAATACTTTAATTACATTTCCTGGATGCTTTAATTTTCTTTTTATATTTATTTGTTTTGTTTCTATATCATAAAATGCAGATATTAAATAATTTGATTCTGTGTTATTTGTATTTGTTCCTAATAAAAAATTTATTTTTTCTTCTTTTTCATTTTCTGATAAAATTGATACTGAATAACTTGGCCATTCTAATGTTCTTTCTACTAATGATTTTATTGAAAATTCTTTCTTATTATTTGAATCTGATTCATCATTGAAATTAATCATATATTTTTTATTTTATTTTTAATATTATTTTAATTTATTATTTAAATTATATTTAAATATTTTGATTATATTTTTCTATTATTTCTGCATATTCTTTATTTTTTTCTGTTTCTTTTTTTATTAAATCACTTAAGTTTGTTTCACTTAATTTTAAATCTATATTATTCATATTATCAGAATTATTTATTATATTTTCTGAATCTTGAATTGCATTTGATAAATTTTTATGAAGAAGTAAATTTGTTTTTTTAATTTTATCAAATTGAAAAATTAATTGATTATTTTGTTCTTTAAGAGAATTATTTTCTGATTCTAAAGTATTTATTTTTAATTTTAATGAAGACATTTCTTTTTTTTGATTTTCCTTTTCTATTTTTAAATTAGAAATTTCATTATTTAAATCTGAAATATTTTGATTATAATCTCCTTCATATTGTTCACATTTATTTGAAAGTAATGATAAAGCATTTGATAATTTATTATTTTGTTGTAAAAGAATTCTATTTTTTTCTAAAATTTCTTTTTTCTCATTTTCAAATTGAACTAATCTTTCTTTTAAATTATCTCTTTCATTACAAATATTTTTATATTTTAAATTTAATTCATTTTTAATAGAACTATTTATATCTAATAATAAATCAGATTTTTCATTCTTTTTTTCTAAAGTATTTTCTTTATTTTTTCCTTTATTTAAATTAATATCATTTTTATTTGATGATATTTTTTGGTTTAAAATTTCAAAATCATTAATATATTTTGAAAATTGTTCTTTTAATTTATTGTTTTCTTTTAATATATTTTCATTTTCTTCTTTTTGTTTCATTAATTCTTCAACTACATTTGATTTATCAAAAGTTATATCTTGAAGTAATTTATTTTTTTTATCTATTTCTTTTTTTAAAGTTAATATTGTTTTATCTTTCTCTTTATTTAATTCTTTTGAATCATCTAATTCTAATTTTATTACTCCAATATTATAAAGTAAAGAAGATTTTAAATCACCTTTAAATTTTAAATTTTCTAATTTTGTTGATAAAGTATTATTTAATATATTTATTTCTTTTTTTAAATTTAAATTTTCTTCTAAAATTCCTTTTATTTGATTTTCTTTATTTATAATATCTTGTTTTAAATTTTCATTCTCTTTTGTAATTTTATGATTATGTTCAAATAAATTTATGGATTTTGATTTTGATAATTCAAAAATTTTACTTTCTAATTTTATTATATAACTTTTATTTTCTTTGATAATTTTTTCACAATTATACTTTTCTGACATTATTCTTTCATTAGATTTCTTTGCAATTGTTAATTCTTTTTCTAAATTATTATTTATAACCTTTAATTCATTTATTTCATTTATTAATTCAGAAACTTTATTTTTATTTTTTTCATTTATTTTCCCTAGTTGAGAATATTCATCTTTTAAATTATTATATTTTCTTTCTTCTGCAAATTCCTTTGAAGATATATTTTTATTACCAGTGTTTGGTCTTATTTTTATTTTTGTTGATTCCTTTAAATTTATATTCTTTTTTTTCATTTTTAAGAAAAAATTATTTATAAATTTACATAATGAAAAAATAAATTAATTTTCCATAAAAATAATTAATTGTTGAAAATAAAAAAATAATAGAATATTTAAAAATGCCAAAAGAAAATCTTCCTGAAAATTTAGCTAAATTAAAGTTTCAATTGGATAAAGGGAATAATTTAATAGATTATTTTTTAATATGTGGAGTTAAACCTTCATTATGTCAAGATGAAAATTTATATAAATTTGAAGATAAAGATTATTTAAAAAATATGGAATTAAAACCAGAAATATTAAGTAAATGTCCAACATTTCAAAAATCTATTTTAGAAATAGATGAAGGAATAATAAATTTTTGTTTTCCTCAAGGATTTAATATGATAATAAGTAAAAAAGAACCAGAACCACAATTTAATTCTTTTATTTTAGATAATGCTTTATATTCTTTTAATTATCCTCAAAAATTCATTAGTTGTTTAATTTTTTATGAATCAGTAATAAAATATAAGAAATTAAAAGATAAAATTGATATGTGTTCTTCACTTAATGAAACTTCTGCTGATTCAGTAAATAATATTTCAACAAGTTATGAAAGTAAAGTCCCATTAACTAGTAAAAGAAGTCCTTTTTATAAAAGTAAATTTTATTATATACCAAAGTGTATTTGTCTTATTTCAGTTTATCCTTATATTAATATTTATCAACAAATTTTATATTCTTTATATCAATGTGTTATTTATTCTTCTTCTCAAATTCCTATTGAAAAAATAATAGAAAATTTAATTATTGAAGTTCCTGTTCCTCCAAGAGGATTATATACTATTGAATATTTATTACTTAATAAAAAATTAACTTTAACAACAAATGAAATGAATAAAATTCCTTATGTTCATGTTAATTTAGAAAAAATTTATCAATGGTTTAATCTTGATACTATCATTGAAATTATTAGACAAATATATTATGAATCTAAAATATTATTTTTTTCAACTGATTTAAATATTTTATGTAAAGTACTTTTAGCTTTTATTTCCTTAATTTTTCCTTATAAATATCCTCATCAAATTATCAGTTATTTACCTAAAGAAAATTATAAAACTTTAGAAAGTATTTCACCTTTTATGTTTGGAATCAACGAAAAATATAAAGATAGTTTTTTTGATGATAATGAAATAGAAATGTATGGTTCCAATTTCTTTATTGTTGATATTGAAGAAAGAAAAACAAAATTATTTTCTGATGAAGAAATGCCTCCTTTACCTTATGATGCTAGATATATGCTTGAAAAAGATATTAAAAAATATATGTATTCTGTTTCTGACAAAAAAGTACCTGAAGAAATAATAAATGCTGAATTTTCAAAAATTTTTTTTGATTTTCATTTAGAAATTATTAAAGATTATGAAAATTATTTAAATGAAGACTATTTTAAATCAAATGAAGATATTCAAAATGCTAATATTCATACATTATTTAAAGTTGAACAGTTTTTAAATGATCATTCAAATGAAAGAAAATTTTATGAAAAATTTTTAACAGAATCAAATATGTTTTCAGAATTAGTATATAAAAGAATGATACCGAAAAATAATTTAGAAATGTCAGAAATTTTATTAATGAAAGATGAATTAATAGATAAGGAAAATAGAACAAAATATTTTAGAAAAGAAGATACAATATTTTTATCCACAAATGCTTATAAAAGAACTAATATTTATGCAGTTCAAAAAACAAGAGAATTATCAGAAGAAGAAACAGATAAAATATCAAAAGATACTTTTACTCAATTATTACTTGGACAAGAAATTTCAATTTCAAAAAATAAAAGAGTTAATTTTACTTATTTACTTTTTCCAATTTTGAATTTAGATTTATTCTTTAACAATAACAGTGTTAATGAATATTCTCCTCCTCCTGATTTTTCAGAAGAAATTGATTTAATTTCAACTGATATTATTTCAAAGTCTTATTTAGGAAGTTATAAAATTCACAAAATAGAAATGAAAAATTATATTTATTTAACTTGGTTAGAATTATGGGCTTTTTCATTTTGGTATTTTGACAAAAAAGAAAGAAAATATAGATTTAATCAATTAATCAAAGTTCTTGATAAAGTTATTCATCATGAAATGGAAATTTTTAATTTATTGTTTGATGTTTTAAATAAAAACAAAGAAGAACAAATGATATTAAAATTATATCAAAAATTAATAATGTTTAAATTACATCCTAGTACATTTATATATGATATAATTAATAAGTTGTTAGACACACAACAAATAAAAGAATTAATAAGTGATGAATTAATAAAAAATAAAGATGAATTATTTTTTCATTCCTATGATCCACCTTTATCTTTTAGAAAAAGAACAATTAAAAATAAATGTGAAAAAAAAGTATTAACATCTCAAGTTCAATTTTATAAATTCGATCAATGTATTGAATGTCAAAATTTAATTAATTTATATGATTTATGTATAAATTATACAAATATAAAAAATGATGTTATGTGGGTATCTTGTGATAATGGTCATTGTAATTTACCAAAAATAATGGTGAGATTTGGAAAAGAATTAAATACTCAAGGAAACTTTTTTGGTATAGAAGGTAAAACTTCAACAACTGATGAAGTAGTTTTACATTCTCCATATAATATTAAAGTTAATGTTAAAAACGGAATTTTAAGGGAATATGGAACTAAATTAGATATTAATAATTTTAAAATGCAATTTACTCCTTTGTTTTGGAATTGTATTTGGTATTTTGCTATTAATAAATTAGACTATGAATTTTTCCTACCTTATGAAAATATAATTAAAGATATAAATGATTTAGATTATGAAAATTCTAATGATGGAAAAATTAATATTGTGTTTATTACAAATACTGAAATTGAAAATGCAAAAAATAAATTAGAGAATAAGAAGAAAAAGAAAAAAATATTTAAAAATAAATATTTAAGTGTAACGAATGAAATAGATGAAATAACATTTGAACATAATTTTACAGCAAAAAGAAATTATAGTTTTTCAAGTGTAAATCAAACTAATCAAACAATACTAACAGATATATCTTTTGTAAATAATAATATGATTGAAGGTTCAATTAATTTTGATACAATGACAAGATTTAGTGAAATTGCTCCTTCTGTTATTGAAGATAATGTTCCTATGATTAGATTTAAAAATATAAGACCAATTAATGAAAATGATGAAATTGATTTTGGAGATGAAAACAGTGAAGTTGAACATAAAGAATATGAAATTAATTGTGAAAATATCAGATTAGATACTGAAAAAAATTCATCAGAAAAAAAAGAAATTAAAGAGAAAAAATTAAATAATGAAATTCATAATATCAATATTTTTAAACTTGATGATGAACCTATTAAAAGTGAAGGTGTTAAATTAAAAAGAAATAATAGTGCAAATTTCAATTATAAATTTGAAATTTAATTGTGTATAAATTTTGATTTTTAAATGATATATTTTCATAATAAAAAAGTAAATAAAGAACTAAAATTAATATTTTAGTTTTTAAATTTGTGAATTTATATAATTAATCTTATGAAAAAATTTTTAAAAAAAAATTAAATTTTTAATAGATCAAATAAATAAATAATATATATAACTTAAATGACATCTCCCTTTAACTTTGGAACAAATGTAATCCCAAATAAAACAGCATATAATCCATCAAATAAATTAACATATAATTTTGTAACTGATCCTCGTCTTCGTCGTGGTCATAACTTTGGAGTAGTATACGTAACATCTTCAAATTTTAATGAGCAAAATCAAAATCAAAAAAATCAATTACCTTCAATAAAAAAACGTTCAAACAGAACATATAGCAACAATTTTCCAATGGACAAAACTCAATTAAGTAAAGCATATTCTCATCCAAGCAAAAATATAAAAAATCTAAATTATGATGGATTTGGTATTTTTACAGAAAAAGTAACTACTACAGAAATGCCTAAACCAATAACTTTTGAAGAAATTATTCAAACTGATCCTTTACCTCCTAAACCACAAGAGCCTTTAATTTGGCCTGAAAAAACTGGGATTGATGTTGAAACTCAAATTGAAGATGGTGATTTATTTAATTTTGATATTGAAGTAGAACCTCTTGTTCATATTATTTTAAGTAAAACTTTAGAAGAATCTAGAAGAGAAGTGTTAGAAGAAGAAGAAATCAGAGAAATGAAAGAACAACAAGAAAAATATAAAAATATAAATTTAGAAGATAGTAATAGAGTTAAAGATATTGAAAATAATGAAAAGAAAAGATATGATGATATGAGAATGAAGAAAGAGAATAAAATTAAAAGATTGAATATGACTAAAATGTTTCAACAAAAATTATCTTGTAGAACTATTGCAAAAAAATACATTTCTAGATTATTATCTAACACTAAAGATTCATTAACTGAAAGGGCAGTATTTAAAAATCCACAAAACAATGATTTTTTCACAGATTTATTACCAGATTTACAATATTTGGCTGAAAATTATAGTTTGAATGATTATAAAGTTGTTGATAATTTACAAAAAATGCTTACTTATAAATATTTAACAAATAATAAAGAAAAGCATAAAAATGCAATATTAAAAGAAAAAGAAAGATTAAAAGAAAATAAGAGAATTGCAGAAATTTTAAAAAAGAGAGAAGAAGATGAAATTAGAAGAAAGAAAGAAGAAAGAGCAAGAAGAAAACATGAGAAAATTTTGAATGCTATTCGTAGTAAATTAAAAGTAGAATTAGTAAAAAAATCAGAATGGTTAGAAACTGGAGTTGATACTATTTATGATATAAATGGTTATTATCAAAAAGAAAATAGTGTAACAACAATTGGAGGTCCAATAGGTCAATTTGCTTTGTATTTAGAAATGATTAATAAAATGATTCCTGATTTTTTAACTGATGAAAAAATAAAAAAAATCATTGAAGTTTATATTGAAAAATCTCATCCAATTTTTTTTGTTTATAAAAATGACGATTTAGAAAAATATAAAGAAATAGATGAAGGAATAGAAACAATTGAAGATATAATAAAACCAGAAGATGAAAATAAATTTAAACAAATTTTAGATATATTTTATGAAAATACTTTCACAAATGATGATATGTTAAATTACTTTTTTGATATATGTAATGAAATTGGTTTAGATAAAGTAAAAGATACTTACAAAAAAATATTTTATTTATTAATTAATAAATTTAAAGAAGGTTCAGATTTTGGAGTTGTTAAATTTATTCAAAGAGATTTATCTTTTGATGAAATTCCTTTAGAATGTATTTGTTTATTAATTCAAGAAGTATTTCCTATTGACAATCCAAATAAAAAAGAAGTTAAAAAAACTGCTATGGCTTCTTCTTCAATTGGTTCTTCTGCTTTAAAAAAAGCACTTGAAAAAAAGAAAAAAGAAGAAAAAGAAAAAGCTAAACCACAAAATTTTGAACATTTTTATTGTGAAAAAACTTTAATGATGCCTACTGTTTCTGATAATTTAAAAATTATTTGTATTAACAAAAATTTCGATAGAGTTTTTAGAACTAATTTTTTAGATTGCGTTGATTTTATTTATAAATTTGAGGATGATAAAGATAATATTTATAATTCTCTTAATGATGATTATGGAAAATTCATTTCTGGTTTGCTTTTAAAATTAGCTGGAATTTACCAAAAAGAAATTGTTGAAATGACAGTAGGATTGCCTAAAGATGATGAAGAAGAAGAAGAAGAGGAGAATAAAGATTAAATTTTTAATTGATTAAAAATATATATAATACTAATTCAATTGAATTTTTTTTTTATTTAAATTTTTTTATTTTAAAAAAATTGATCTTTATTTTTGTTATGTGAATGCTTTAAATTTATTTAAACTTTTTCAAGTTGTTGAGCAAGATTATTATAATAAAAATATTTAGAACCTAATTCCTTAAATTTTTGAATATATTCTTGAAAAGAAATTTTCTTTTGAGAAAAATCTTTAACAAGTTCTTCTTTTGGTTTTTTATAGTTTTCATCAATTTTTTTTGTTAATAAATCATAAATAAATTTTTTTGAATTTTTTTTTTCCAATTCTAATTTTTCATTTAATAATTTTTCAATATTTTTTTCCTTATCAATTATTTTAGAATTCAAATCATCTATTTCTTTTAAAACTTTTTTATATTCATTATTACTATTGTCTAAATCATTAATATTTTTTTTTAGATTTTCAAATAAATTTAAACTTTCTTCTTTTTCATCTTCCATTATTTGGAAAACATATTTTTCAACATTATAATAAATAAATAACAGTTCGTCAATAGATTTAGTTCGTAAATCTTTTTCTATAAAATTAGTTTTATCATTGAATAAACTTTCAGTCATTATAAGTTATAAAAATTATTAAAGAAAAAAATAAAGAGAAGAAAAAATCTAAATGAAAAAAAAATAAATTTAACTTTAAATAATATTTAAAAAAAAGAAAAACAAAAGTAAAAAATAAAAATAAACAAATTAAAAGAAGAAAACAAGTCTTTTATAGAGTCAAGTTCTAAAAATTTAACTGAAATTTTATTCATAAAAATTTTAATTTAAGTCATTTGAAAATTAAAGAAAAAAAATTAATTGATTTTGAAGAAGACATTTTGATGATTAATGGAAATAAAAAGTAAATTAAATTATGATAAAGGTTCTTTTAAAGATTTAATTTAATTTGTAATTGGAAAGATAAGGTATTGAATACTATAAACTAAATTATTTATTTAATATATTTTAATGAGTTTCTATGATTTATTTTTAAATTAAATAATCTTCTGTTTTTTATACCTCAAACAAATGAATTAAAATATATTTAATATCATAAAAAATAAAAAAAATAAATCCTAATAATTAATATTCTATTTTAATACCATTAACCATATAAAAAAGAAAATAAAGAACAAACAAAAAAGTATAAATTCAGAAAAATATTAGAAGACATAATAAAAGGAATAGAAGTAATAATATATTTAAAGAAGATAAAAATGTAGAAAATCTAATTAATAAAGTATTAATGAAATAAATAAATGTTTTAACCACGAAGTTTATTTAAATAATTAATTTATTGGAACAAAACTAATAGCAATACTTAAAAAAAATAATTCTAAATAAAAAACACAGATAAATCATATTTTAAATTATTATTAAATTAGAGTGTTTTTAAAAGAAAATTAATTTTTTTAATTATTTTTACTTTTTTTATTGTTTCAATATTTTTTATATAAATTATATATAATCAATTATTTTAGTATTAATATTCATTTAATCAAATATCCAAGATATATAATATTTTAAATAAAATTAAAGATATTTTCACTTACTTTATAATGAATAATATATATTCAATAAATTGAATTTCTAAAATTCTTTTTCTTCACTATTATTTATATCTTTTAATTATTATTATATTATTAATACAACAAATAATAATTCTTCTTTAATTTGACAAGAATTATAATCAATATTTTTATTAATTAAAACATATTTACAATTAGGACAAAAAATATTTATACTTTTAAAATATAATTTCTTAAACAAGAAAAATGAAAAATATGATTATAATGAATAAAAAAATCTTTAATTTGAATTATTATCATCATTTTGGAAACAAAATGTATAATTTTCTCTAAATTATTTTTTATTTTGTTGTTATAAAAATCTATTTTAAATCATTTTGAATAAGATAATATTTTTCAATTTAAAACTAATTTTCATAATAATAGCTCATTTATGAATCTCATACTCTATATCACCCAAAATATCACTCTTCATATGCAAAAAAAAAATTCCACTCCCAATTTTTCTTATTTTTTATTTTTCTATATATCTTTTTTTTCTTTTCTTTCCTTTTTATTACTCTTCTCATATTTCTTTTTTCCTCCTTTACTTATTTTCCAATCATCATTCTTATTTGTAAATATTTTTATCACTTTTCTTTTATTTTCATTATTTTTAAATGTTTCATTTTTATTTTGAAATCACATTTTATTGTATCATATTTAAATTTTTATTATTTAAAATTATTTAAATTATTATTTTTTTTACAATCATTACATTATTTTATATTTTATATATCTATTTTAAAGAAACTTTATCCTTATTTTTCAATATAATTCAAGTATTAGATTCTATTCACACATTAAACATTTTAATTACTTTTTATTTATAATTAAATATACTGTTAATCACATTTTTTCCCATCTTTTAATAACATTTTTTAATAAATAAATTTATTTGTATTAAATTGACTCTTCAAATTTATAATTATTTTTTATAGATTTATGCTGAGATTTTATTGTTCTAATCCTTTGAAGTTTTTTATTTAACTCTTCCTTTTCAAATTCAAGTTCTTTATTATTAATTAATTTTTCTTTATCAATAAATTTTTGAAATATTTGTGTAAAATTAGGAAGATCATCTTCTGTAATATTCAAATTTTTTTCTATATTGTCATTAATCATTTCTAAAAAATTTAAATTTGGATTTTTCTTTAAAGATGCATAGGTTATTACATTATCAGATGATTTTTTTTTTTGTGTATGTTGAATTTTTTTCTTTTTTTTATTTAATTCAAATGAAATAGTTTTCTTTGTATTATTTTTATTTTTGTTCGGAGGATCAATTGATGTTTTTGTTTTTTTTATAATATTTTTGTTGGTTTTATATTTATTGAAATCAAATTCAGATTCATTTTCAAAAGATTTTAATAAATATTTAATTTTTTTTCTTAAAACCGGGGTTTTTGAATATTTATAATCACTTAATTCATCTATATTTTCATATTTACTTGAAATAGAAAACGAAATTTCCGTTGAACAAATTGATAGATTTAAATTATTATTATATTTATCTAATGATTTTGATTTAGAAAATTTTTTATTAATAATATTCAGATTTTCACAATCAAAGTTATTTTTTAGTCTTTCATTACTGTTAAAATTTATAAAATCTTGAATTTCATTTGGGTATATTTCATCATTAATTTCAAAAGGTTTAAAAGGAGTGGAATTTTTTGTTTCATTTATTGTTTTTTTATTAGTTTCACTTCCTGAAAAAATATTCGAAAACTCAATATTTCTATTTGAAATATTCTCCATTTTAATTGTACAATCATCCCTTATTGAATAATTCTTATTGTAATGACTAGAATCTGAATCAAAGATACTTTCTACATTATTTTCCACTATAAAATCTAAATCATTTTTTGTAATTGTTGATTTATCTATTTTCGAAAGTGTATTTGAAATCCCAGAATCCTCAAAATTTGTTGCTTCTTTTATTGTTTTTAAATTTTGTATTTTTTTAATATTTTTTTTATCATCGTTATTTTCCATAGATTGTGAATTATTTTCAGTTTTTGGATATACACTTTCTTGATCAGATATATCTTCTTCTGAACATGATGAAATTGAATTTTCATTTTTTTTATAAATTCCTTTTGCCTTATAAAAAAGTTTCATTACTTTAGACATTAATTTTTTGATTTGTTGCATATTGAAATAACTGTTTTTTTGAATTTTTGACCAAATTTGAGGAAAATCATGAGAAATATCAATGGCATCTTTTTTATTTAAATAAAATAATTCTGCTTTCCTTGATTTAACAATAGCAGTTAAAGGACTTCTTTCATTAGAAAGCATTAAAACATCTCCAAAATGTTCATTTCTTCTTATATCTAACAATTTTACATTTTGATATTCTAATTCTTCTTCTTCATCATTAGAATCTTCCTTATCTTGGAGAAAATTATTTAGAAATCTATCAAATCTTCTACTTTGAGTTGTTAAAGATCGTGTATTTGCATTTATAGTATTATACCCGATTGAGTTTGAAGTTACTACTTGATTTGGATTTAATAAAATAGGAAGTTCTATACTAATTTTCCCTTTTTTAACAAAAATTATATCTTCAACAAAATCACCATCTTTAATTAAAATATCATTTTTTATTGCTAATATTGGTTTAAAACAAAATAATACTTTTACTATAAAATCTTTATTATCAAAATTTTTAAAAAATACAAAATTAAGAATTATTGGTTCATACATACTATAAACAAGTGTATTTCTAAGAGTAATAGGTAGTTCTTCTATTAAATTTTTTTCTTGGTCTTCATTGGTTTGTTTGTTTTTAATGTATCTGTTAATTCTATCAAATAAATCCTCTGAAAGATCCTTATAATTAAGTTTAATATCTTCTAATATTTTATATTTTTTAAAATATTCTTCTTGAGCATCATTTATACTTTTGACATAATTACTTATTGAAGTTAATATATAAGAATATGCTACAATACCAACAATTTCTATAATTATTCCAAAAATTTTTTCTTTTGGAGTTACACAAGTTAAATCACCATAACCAACTGTGGTCACTGTTGTGATTATATAATAGATTCCTAAAAAATATAATTGACTAAAACTATATTCACTAAATCCAAATTTAATTATCCAACTTGGATAATCATTTTTTCCTATAAATATAAGTATACATGTAACAACATGAATCGTAAAAAAAAATATTGAACTTCCTAAATAAAAGCCACAATAATTATTGTAATGTACATATTTATCTAAATGCTCATCCATAAATTCACAGAATCTATTATCATATATTTTTAAAGTTTTAAATAATTTCATGCAAATTAACAAATAATAAAGTTGATTTGAATATTTATAAGAACTTAAAAAATTAATATCATTACATTTTGTGTCAAAAAAATTTAACAAAGTTTTAAATGGAATAAGACTCATTAAATCAACAATAAACCATCCTTTTAAATAATTGGTAACAATTAAAGGTAACTCAGTTTTTAACCTATCATCCTTGTTATAAAAAGCAATGAAAAAATGTAGAATTAAATCTATTAAATAAATAAAATCAATAAATAAATCAATAATAGTAAATATACTAATAGAATTTCCAATTACACAATATATATCATTATAACCTAAAAATAATGGAATATAAATTAAATTATATATTATACAAATTAAAACTATAAAATCTAATATAGTTAAAAAAAAAGATTCTGGATGAATAAATAAAATAGAAATATCTTCTTCAAAATCATTATTATCATCTAAAGAATCATAAACAATTCCTTTTCTTTGTAATTCTCTGTAATTTTTCTCTTTATCTAATTTAGTTTTTTTTTCATATTCATTTTGACTATCTTTATCTTTTGAACTTTCAAAACTATCCTCATGATCATAAAGAAAACTCTTAGTATCTAATTCTGATAATTTAAATTTTTCTCTTTTATTTAAAACTAAACTTTTCTTTAAATCATTTTTTATTTCATTTAATTCAATAATATTTCTATTTGTTAATTGCGTTTTTTTAAATTTCATATTTTCAAGATCAAATTCATTATTATAATCAAAAACCTGAACAAAGTTTTTATTACTTTGAGTTTTTCTTGGTTCTAAAAAATTTTGTTTTGATAATCTTTCTTCTAAACTTAATCTTTTTGGTTTATTTTCAACTGACACATCAAATTTAACACTTTTTTTTGTAATAATAGGTGATCTAAAAGATGTTTTTTTTATAAAATTTTTCTTATTAAAATTACTTGTTTTACTTTCATTTCGTTTTAAAGAACTTCTTTGGATTAAATTATTTGATTCCAAAGTTGGTTTTTCATTATATGTTTCTTCATTTGAACTTTTCGATTTGTCTGCTTCTTTTTTCTTATGGTTAAAAACGTGATTGTTTAAAATCTCAGAAGGGTTATTACTATAAAAAAATTTTCTGAAAATATTGTTATCAATACTTAATCTATTAATTGTATTTCTTTTAAATCCTTTATCACTTCTATGAGTTAATTCATTATTATTTAAGTTACAACCTACACCTAAATTTATATTTAAATTTAAACTTTTATTGAGATTTTTTAGATGACTACTAGAATTAAATTTATTACAATTTAAATTTCTTATTTCTAAATTGTTCATATTATTTTTTAATAAATCATTTCTTTCTTCTTCTTTTTTATTATCTGAAAAAATATTACTATCTTCTATATTTATTGAATCTTTTAAATTATTTACTAAATCTGATAAATACTCTTTGGATAATTTGGAATCTTTCATTTCTTGAAAAGTATTATAATTTGAAAAATGCATTTTCATCATATAATCATTCTCTTCTTTTCTTGATTTTCTTAATAAGTCAAATGAGATATCATCTTTATATAATGATCTTGTTTTCCTCATTTTTATTGAAGAATTTTTTCAATTATTTATTATAAGTCTTTATAACAAAATAATCCCAAAATAAATTCTTTTAATTATTTATATTTTATAAAATGTTTTTGGATGCTAAGTTTAAATAATATTAAAAAATTTATAAAAATTAAAAAATTAATGTAAAAATGAGCAATGAAAAATTTCCAATCAAAAAAAAAATAGAAACTCCTATAAAAGATATTTAGATTCATAAATGAAATTTTTAATGAATTTCTTCTTTTCAATAAATTAATCGATTTCATGCTTTTTAAATATTAATTTATATAAATTTTAATCAAATTATTAGAATATTTATATTTTATAAGAGACTTTTTAAATAATATTTTCAAATAATTAATTTAAATTCGAAAAATAATTAAATTTAAAAATGTAATTAATGAAAGACATACATCCACTTCTATTTTTCTTCTTCTATCTAAAAGAATTTTTATTATTTCATCATTTAGTTCAATAAAGTTTTATAATATTTTATTTGAAATTATTAAATTTTTATCAATTTAGATTTTTTATTTAGATTTATTAATTTAAATCTTTATTTTTGATTTATTCTATTTTTTTTAAAAAATATTTTATATTTAAACGGGTATTTATATATAAAATAAAATAATATATAATATTTTTTGTGAGTATAAATTCAAAACTTCTTTATTTTTTAATTCAAAATTTTTTAAATAAATTAATTTAAACTAAAGGAGTAGGATTTTCATCTTTAATTTCAGGAGGTTGATAAGAACTAGAAGAAGTATTTCCAGAACTGCTGGTACCAAAATTAAAAGGATTATTAACAAAATTATTATCTGCGCTAACAGGATTATTTGAAATAAATTGTTCACTCATTTTATTTGAATTTGAGTTAGGATCAATAGTTTCATTAGATTTTTGTTTAATCACACTTTGATAAAGTAAATAAAAATATATTCCTGTTTCAATTATTGAAAGTAAAGCATTTAATTCAACAACAAAAGAAAAATAAAAAAATTTATATTTCCAAAAACCCATTCCGACATTAGAATTAAAAACAAAAATTCCAAATAAATCAATTTGATTAATCAATTTATAATCTCTTAATTCATAAATTTTTTGCCATTCAAGAAAAGGAGACAAAGTTAAACAAGTATAACCAACTAATACTATTAAATGAGAAATAACAGGAATTTTAAAAAATAAACTAACAACACCTATAAATAAAAAATTTCCTAAAATGAAAATTCCAAGATATTTAAGCATTTTATTTGAATCATTTTTATATGAATGATAAATATAAAAACAAGCAAAAAATAAACTTAATATAAATCCAAAAAATCCTAAATGAATAAGAGGCATAAGTCTGCCATCATATGATTGTCCATTAAATGGAAAGAATTGAAGACAAAATAAAATTATTGAACATATTAATTTTATTCCAATTTGAATATAAGGGTAATTTTTTATATCTTTTTCACCATTATAAGTTTGATATGTATCAATTATTGGAGAAAAAAAAATTAATGTTCCTGCAATGTCCTGCATTTTTAATTTATAAATATTTATTATTTTACGGCTCTTAATTTTTAAATGAAATAAATATTAACAAAAAAAATGATTTCTTCTTTTTTTAAAAGATTAGATTTTATAGGGGTTACTCCAAGAATATTTTATAAAGGAGATTTTAGATTTAAAACATCTACAGGTGGAGTATTTAGTTTAGGATTATCTCTATTTATGTTAATAATATCATTATATTTTATTTTTATATTTTTCTCAAGAAATAGTTTCACATTATATGAAAATACTGTTACTATTTCTAGAGCAAGGAAAATGTATTCAAGACAAGATTTTTCGATAACTGTCTTAGATAAATATTTTCAAAAAATAGAAAATTCATCAAAAATATATAGTATTTATGCTGATATTTGGACTGATAAAAGATATTATGAAGATGGAATTTTAAAATCAAAAACTCAAATTTTTCCAATTTCAATTGAACAATGTAATGTTTCTTCATATGAAAAATATCATTTATGGAAAGATGAAAAATTAATAAATGAATCAATATGTTTTTCAGAAGAATCAATAAAAGATAATATTAATTCAACAGGTGTTTTTGGTGAAACAGGATATACTGGAATAGTGTTTTGGATAAGTATATGCTCAAATAGTTCTTTAAAAAATGATTGTTATCCTTTTGAAAAATCTAAAGAAATTTTAGATAATATTTTTATTTACATTAAAGTATTAGATGTTTATTTTAATCATAATAATTTACATAATAATGCTATTCCATATATTAGATCAGATTTAATTCAAGCTTCTTCTTCTGTATATAAAAGACAATGGTATCTTTTTCAAGAAGTTGAATATATTTCTGATGAAGGGATTTTATTTTATAAATATAATAAAAAAAAATTAACTACTTTTTCATCTACTTATAATTCAATTGATGAAAGAATAAATCCAACAATAAATAATTCATTTTTTGTTTTAAGTTTAAATATGGATGGAACTAAAAAAATAATAAATAGAAAATATTATAAAATCCAAGATTTATTTTCTGATATAAATGGTTTATTTCAAATGGGATATAATTTTATTTTTTGTATAAATTTTATATATTGTTATAATAGAATGAATGAAAAAATAATAAATTCAAATATATGTAATTACCTTGAACATAATCAATCAAATGTTATTTCAAAAAAGTATTGTTTAAATGTTTCTAATTCTATTTCATTAAATAATAGATTAAATAATTCAAATGATCAAGTATCATCTTTAGTTAATAAAACTCCTATATTGAAAAGTAGAAAGATTAATTCATCTTTTAAAAATTTTTTATCAGTAAACAATGAAAAACAAATGATTTTAAAACAAAAATCACTACAATTAAATAATTTTACAAATAGTAAAACCTTACAAATTCAAAAATTAGAAAATAAAAAAGTTAAAATTCACTTATCTTTTTTCCAATCTTTTAATCTTCATTTAATTTTATGTCCTAAAAATTTGATATTTCATCATAATGCAATAATAAGAAATTTTTCTATTATAGAAGAAATTATTTTAAATCAATTTGATGTTATTAATTTATTAAAAAAAATAAATTTAATGGATAAATTTGAATTATCTTTTTTTTCTGATGAAAATCGAAAAAGTTTTTATAATTGTTATAATCCTCAAGTTAAATTTATTGCAAAAACACATATAAATGAAAACATTACTTTTAAAATTAAAAAAGAAAATGAAATTGATATTTTAAAAAAAATTGTGAATCAAGAGATATTGAATAAATTAAATGAATGAAATTGTAAAGTAAAAATATATAAGATGATTTATAAAATATATTTTGTGGGTTTATAATTATTAAATATTCATTTATAACATAAATTTTTTTAGAAAATGCAATTTAAAAATTATTTATTAAATATATTATATAAATAAAACATTTCTCATACTAAAAAAAAAATTAAAAAAAACTAATAATAATTTTTAATAAAAATAAAAAAAACTCAAAAATAAGAAAAATAAACTGTGTGAAAATTTATTTATTTTTTTTAAACATTTCAGGATGTTTTAAACAAATTTTTTGATGAGGAGCCAATCGATCAGGAGCAAAACTTCTTCCGCAACTATTACAAGTAACTAAATCAGAAGGTTGTTCAAAAGCCTCTTCATTTAAATTATCAACATCATAAACTCCTTTAGCTTTAATTTTAGTTTTTGTATTTCCACCTTCTAATCCTTTCATAAATCTATCAATAATACCATCAACATCAATTTTCTTTTTTCTATATTCATTACTCTTTATTTCTTTTTGTCTACAACTCTTTATATGAATCTTCCAACTTGCAATTGCAAATTCTGTTCCACATAAAGGACATTTCACTGTTCTTGGTCTTTGACCTGGAAGTCTTTTATCTTTATTTGGTTCTTTTGATTTTTTTATTGTCTCTGCATATTCTTTGTATTCTTTTGTCTTGTTAAAATCATAGTTTAACATTTTTAATTTATTTATTTATTTTTTTTTTTAATTAAAATATCATTTATTTTAAATATAATATTTTGATAAATATTTTATATCGTTTGTTATTTCATTTTCAATATTTTCATTCAAACTATATTTCTTTTTTATTCCCGTAATATCTTTGTTAATCTCATCATCACTTAATTTTTCATTGTAAGAAAAGATTGCAATTCTTTTTGGATTACTTTCCAAAATATTTTTTAATATATAAATAATTTCCTTAAATTTCATTTTATTTGGATCTATAATTTCAATATCTTTTTCAGATAAAAATTCTTTTAAATACTCAAACCTATCTTGCAAATTAGAAGTATTTTTTTTAAATAATTCTTTTTCATTATTATATTCATTCATTTTTTCTATTTGAGGACACTCCTGTGAAAAAGATCTTTCAATTGCTTCATTAATTAAATCATTCATTTCACTTGGTAAAACTTCATTACCTTTAATAAAAATAACAAAATAATATCTTTGATTTTTTTTAATTAAATGTGAATAAACTTGGTTAAATCCTTTTTTATTTTTCAAATAATTGATTAAAAATCCTTCAATGCATAAATTATATCTTTCAACTATTTTCATTAATTCCTTTGAATATTCATATAAAACAATTAAAGAATTTTGATTTTTTCCTTGTTTTAAATAATAAATTATACTTTTATTTTGTGGAATATCTATAATTATTTTTGAGGAAGCCATTAAAGTAATGTTCTTGTGTTCAAATTTTACAAATAAATTTTTTAATTCTTCATTTGAATTTTTAATTTTATTAATATTAACATCTCCTACAGTTATAAATACTATTTTTTCACCTAATTTTGTCAGATTTTTTATAAAAGAATTAAATTCATTTACATTAATATTATTAAAAGATGAAGGATAAAAATCATTTATTTCAATCGTATCTACGCTAATAAATCTCAGAAATTGTTCATATATATTTTTGTAATCTAAATTTTCAATTTTATATTCATTAATTTTATTTCTTATATAAGAATTTTTAAGATATTCAAATTCATTTTCTGTGACTTCTTGATTAGAAATATCTTTTATTAAATTTATAAATATATCCCATTGATAACTGTAAATATTAAATTCAATTTGTAAAAAAGGAACAAGATAATTTGAAATATATATAGAAGAACCAGTTTCTAATAAATCAGAATAAGATATTTTATGTTTTAAAAATTCAAAAAACATATATAACATTAATTTTTTTTCATTTGAATTTATCAAGTATTTAATTGAATTTTTCTCATATTCAACTTGGATAATTCCTTTAATAAAAGGAACTTCAAAAGATTTATCAATTTTACTTATACAATATGAATAATTATCATTTTGAATAATTAAAGGTTTATATTCTCCTCTTTCATTTCTTATATCATATTCTTCATCATTACATATACTTGGAGATTGTAAATAACAAGGAAATGATTTTGTTAATAATGAAGTATTAATTGTGTTATTCTTTCTAATTTCAAAATTAAAAGAATTTATAGATTTAACAGAATTTAAATAATCTGTATTATCATTTATATTACTAATATTATATGATATATTTAAATTTTTAAGTTCTTTTTTTTCTTTTGATTGTAATATATATTTTGATGAAATAGCAGAATTTATTATTATAAATGATTTTTTAGGACTAATACAATTTAAAAATTTAGTAATATTTTCTTTGTTATATGTAAATTTACCAAATCTATTTATTATATGATTTCTTCCTTCACCTTTCATAAAATAATTATAAATATATTGATCAATTTCATTTGATAAATTAAAGTGTTTTCTTTCTTGAAACTTAAAATTAATATCATATATTTTTTCATAATTTTCATACAATTTCTGAGAAAAATCTTTCTTTGCAACATTAATAGAAGCAAAAATACTTTCAATTACATTATCAATATTTTTTTTTCCATTATTTGTTAAATTCACATTAAAGAAAACTAACATATTTTCAGGCATATAATACTTATTATTTATATCAAATTTAAATCCTGTTATTAAATTATTATTTTCTAAATAATATTTTAAACTATTTTTATCTTTTCCATTAAGTAAATATTGAATAAATTGAAATTGAGAATTATAATAATTTTCTTTAAATGAAGGTAATTTAAATATTATTTTTAAAGATGAATTCTCATTAGTATTTATTTCTGCAATTTTTCCTAAATTTTCTTCTTTAAATATTTCTTCTTTAATAAAACTTTCATTTTTCTTTTTAAACTCAAGAACAAAATCATTTGAAGGACTTTCTAAATTAAAAGAAAAATATTTTTTAACTATACATCTTAATTTATTAATTGGTTCTGGAGAATAAATTCCAATGATAAAATTATCAGGAGAAAATAATAATTTATAATAATCTTTAATTATATTAATAATTTCATTAACTTTTTTTTCAGAAAGAGAAGTTTTATTTCCAAAACCAAAAGTTTTAACTTTTGAAAATAAATGATTTTGATTAGAATTATCTCTTAAAATATTCATCATAATATTTTCACTATAATTATTAGAAAGAAATTCATAATGAATATTATTTATTTCATTTTTAATAAAATTTTCATCAATAAAAGGATTTTTAATAATATCACAAATATATTCTAATATTTTTTCTAATTGAAAATAAGGACCAAAAATTTGAAAAGTCATTGTTCTATCATCAGTATAAGAATTAATATATCCATTAAAAGGTTTTACTAAATTATATAAATAACTGAAATTATAATTTTTATTTCCATTCAAAAAGCTTTTTTCAGTTAAATAAGACATTCCATCAAATAAATCATTTTCAAAACCAAATTTAAATTTAATTTCCACTCCACTTTCAATTTCTTTATTATTTCTACTGATTAACATAAAGGTATAGTTATTTTTAGTTAATTTCATTATTTCAATATCAGTATAAAAATCATAAGGTTCATTTGTTTCATTATAAATAACATTGAATTCGTCGGTGCCAATATTTTCTTCACCTAAAGAAGTAAAATAATAAAGTAAATCAAAATTATTATATATATAAAATTTATCCAATAAAATTTTTGGATAATATTTTTTCATATTAGGAGTCAAATTACTTTTATTTTCTAAATATTTTTTAATATCATTTTCTTTTTCATTTAAAGAAACATAATTTGAATATAAAGAAATGATAATTTTTCTTGGATTATCTTTTAAATATTTTTTAACAAGAGAAATGACATTATTATAATTAAAATCAGGTTTTTCATTAATTTGACTTATGTTATTTTGAACATTTAATTCTCCTCCTTTTGATTTTCTATAAACTTGATTAAATCTATAATTTAAATCAATTAAATTATCATCTTCGTTAATTAAATAATAATAAATTTTATCAAAGTCTGAACAAGAAGAATTTAAAGATAATTCAATTACTTTATCAATTTCATTATCAATTTTACTTGGTAAGGAATTTATTCCTCCTGTTCCAATTAAAAAATATAATAAATTATTATCATTATTAATTACTTTAATATCTCTTAAAACCTTATATCCAATTTTTTTCTTTGTTAATTCATTTAAAAAAAATTCTGAAGTACATCTTTTATAAATATTAAATTTTAATTTTTCTTCTTCTTTTAAATCAAAAAGTTGATAAGTTGAAATAGAAAAAGACTCTCTTTCAAAAATATTTTCATTTTCAAAAGGAATAAAAACAGTAGAATTAATATCAATTAATTTATGAACTGAATTAACATTAAGTAAATTTAAAGAAGGTTTTAATTTATTAGAAAAATTTATTCCTATATTTTTCATTTTTTCTCTAGTAATATCACCAACAAAAACAAATTGAATAGGATTAATTTGTTTTAATAAAGAAGAATAATATGTTTTAAAATTATTTTTTACTTTAGAAATTTCATTATTATATAATTGTTCATTTGTATTATTATAATCAAGAGTAACAATTCTTTCTAAATTTTTTATTATAAGAGACATTGAATCTTCATTATTTATATTATACATAATATTATTTTTTTTCAATGCTATTTCAATATCATTTTCAGAAGGAATAGTAGTTAAAAAAGTTAAAATAGTATCATATACTTTTTCAATTAAATCTGAAAATGAAGTAAATGTTATTGTAAATTCTCCTTTTTCTTTTAATTCAGAATTTATATTTATTCCTGCTTTGTATAATTCATTTTTACTCCCAAATTGAAATTCATTGTTAAAATAATCTTTATATAATTTTAAAATATAATTGTCTATAATTCCAACATTGACAAAAGGAATTGTTACAGAAGTTTTTACAATTGGAATATGAAATGATTTATCAATTGTATAATATATATTAAAGTTATTTATAACATCACTATATTCTTCAAATATATATTTTGAAGATCCATTATATTCATCATTTGAGCAATTATTTATACTTATTTCATAACATGGAATAATCTTATTTTTCTCATTACTTATGAAATTATTTACTTCAGGAATTTTAAAATTATTATTTGTAGGAGTGTTTCCAAAAAAATCATCAGATAAAGAATATTCTTTTATAGAAGTATTAAAAAATCTTACTTTTGAATCTTTAGAATAAACAAATATTTTTTTTTTTGTAAAAATATCTGTTTTATTAGTTGCTATAATAAATATTGAATTCTTTACTTCAAAAGAATTTAAAAAATTTAGTATTAAAGATTTATTATATTTTTGATAATCTCCTCCATAAATGAAATATTTATAATCAGATTTAGCAAAATTATTAGAAAAAACAGATAAAAGCTTTAATTTATCAATTCTATTTACTTGAAATTTATCTTTTAATTCACTTAATTTTTTTAAACTATTCCATAATTTTTCATCTGCTCCTTCTTTTTTCAAAAAATTAAAATATTCATAAATATTTATTATAACATCTTGAATATTATTTATTCCATCATCTGTTAATAAAAAGTTTATAATAAATAAATCATAATTTCCACTTGTTTCTAAAGTTGATGTTTCAATTGAAAAACAGTATTTTTTATTAGATAAATAATCTAATAAAGTACCTTTTGAATTTGAAGTAATTAATTCATTAATATAATCACTAATTGAATTTTCTCTATTTGTTTTTTCAGTTTGAAAAACTAAAGTTAATAAATTATATTTATTATACATATGAATAACTTTTCTTCCTACAGTTTCATTAAATATTTTTTCATTTTTTAAATCATTTTCTTTTTTCTCAAAAACTTCTTTTAAATTAGATTTTTGAGTTGTAAAATTAAAATATTTGACAACTAACTTTTCCAAATCAATTAAACTTTTATTAGAATAAACAATTAATTTAAATTTTTCAGGATTAAAACTAAATTTAAAATATTCATTAATTTTTTCAAGCAATTCTTTAAAAGGAATATAATTTAAGCTTTCAAAGCATCCAATCCCACTATTATAAAAAGGATTTTTTGGATTAATATAATCATTGATAATTTGCATAATATTATTTTGAGTATTATTTTTTTGTAAAAATTGAGAATGAATAGAATTAATTTCATTTTCCGAAAAAGATTCATTAAAATTTGGATTAAAAATGTTAGAACTTATAATATCTAAAATTGTCTCAAATTCATTATTTGGAAAAGTAAATAAATATAAAGTTTTATTTGATAAAGTATTTGAATTTATATTTCCACCATATTTATTTATTAAATTTCTTAATTGAGTATTATCTGGATATTTTTTACTTCCACCGAAAAATAAATGATTTGCATAATTTGAAAATCCTGGAATTATATCTATATTTCTACCATATTCTGTTTGAATTCCTATTCCACTTTCTTTTGTTTCTCCATCTTTTATTATTCCTATTTTTAATTTATTTGTTGAAATTTGAATTATTTCACTTTCTAATTTTGATAATAGAGGTTTATTTATTTCTGAATTATTTTTTAAATATATTATTTTAAATACATCTTTATCTTTATCTTTATCTTTGTCTTTTTCTGATTTCTTTATTTTTTGGACTTTTTTGCTCTTCTTCTTAGTTATCATCTTCGGCATTTTTATATTTATTTTAAATTCTCCTTCATCTTTGTCTTTTTCTTTTTTTTCTTTTACTACACCTTTTCTAAAACTTGTGAAAGAAAATGGGCTTTGCCTTTTTTATCTTTGTCTTATCTCGATCTTTATCCTTCTTATTATTTGATGATTTCATTTTTTTAACTCTAATTATAATTATTTTATTAAATTAAGATAATATTATATTTTTTTGATTGAATTTTTATAATTTTTTAAATCATAAATATGGGGATTGG
>JAEEGK010005638.1_pt1 | contig 30272 bp, 27 predicted proteins | sample 8958771 | NCBI WGS metagenome assembly JAEEGK01 (sample SAMN16246547, study PRJNA631951) | gut metagenome | biome: gut microbiome; feature: rumen; material: SC-attached | host: Bos | place: Iran: Karaj | collected 2018-10 | reverse complement strand
AAGCATCGCACGTGAGCCCGGCAGCCGTTCCAAGATCGCCGTATGGATCAATAACCCCGACGTCGATCCCGTAGGCGCATGCGTAGGTATGAACGGAGACAGAGTCGGTGCCGTTGTATCCGAGCTCAATGATGAGAAGATCGACATCGTATGCTGGGATGACAACCCCGGAAACCTTGTTCAGAATGCACTTTCACCCGCATCCGTTCTTGCGGTATTCGCAGATCCTTATGAGAAGACCGCCAAGGTAGTCGTTCCCGATGACCAGCTTTCACTTGCCATCGGAAAGGAAGGACAGAATGCGAGACTTGCCGCACGTCTTACCGGATACAAGATCGACATCAAGTCCGAATCACAGGCTAAGGATGCCGTAGGATTCCGTTATGAGGACTATGAGTATTCCGATGAGGACGGTGAGGAGTACGAAGAGGGATACGAGGAAGCTTACGAAGAAGTACCCGCTGAGGAAGCACCCGCAGAGGACGGACAGGAATAATGAATTCGAAATGCTCCAGGACATGTGTGGGATGCGGTGAAATGCGTGATAAAAAGTCACTGATCCGCATCGTACGAAATAGCGAGGGGCTGATCTCGGTCGACGAGACAGGCAGGATGAACGGACGCGGGGCTTATATCTGCCCTTCGGTCTCATGCCTTGAGACGGCTTTTAAAAAACACGGTCTGGAGAGAGCATTTAAAACACCCGTTCCGAAAGAAGCATTAGACAGTATTTCGGAGTATATAAAAGAGCACGCCACCTGAAGGTGGGAAGGAGTTATTACGACAGACAGGATTTTATCGCTTCTGGGACTTGCACAGAAAGCGGGTAAGATCGCCGGCGGAGAGACACAGGTTCTCGAGAGCATACGGGCGGGGAGCGCCATGTGTGTGATAATCGCGGGCGATGCATCCGAAGGTTCCAGGAAGATGTACTCGGACAAATGTAAATATTACGGAGTACCGTATATGTATTACTCCGACAGGCAGACGCTTGGTCATGCGGTCGGAAAAGATCTGCGTAGTGCTCTGGCTGTAGAAGATGAAGGATTGTGCCAAGCAATAATGAAAACGGCACCTGAGCTTTTTGAGGAGGAATCGTAATTAATGGCAAAGATCAGATTGAACCAACTTGCAAAGGAATTTGGTGTAGAGAGCAAAGAGGTGGTTGACGCCGCTAAGGACATGGGTATGGATGTCAAGACCCATGCAAGCACCGTATCCGACGAAGAAGCGGATAAGCTCAGAGCCAAGTTCGGTGCAAAGAAGCCTTCCGCTCCCGCGGAGGAAAAGAAGCCGGCTCCTGCAGAAAGCAAAGAAGAAAAGAAGCCGGCAGAGAGAGCAGAAAAGAAGCCCGCAGCTAAGCCCGAAGAACAGGCTAAGCCCAAGGCTGCTTCCGATGTACCCGCTGCGCCCAAAAAGAAGATAATCATCGTTAACAACAAGCCCGGTAAGCCTCAGGCAGGAGCACCTTCCCAGCCCGCAAAGGCATATACCGGACAGAACGTTAAGCCCGCAGGTGTATCTGCACCTTACGGAAAGCCCGCTGCAGGCGGACGCCCCGGAGCTCCCATGACGGGAAGACCCGAGCCCAGAAGGATCATCAAGCCTCTTACCGCTCCTTCGGATACTCCTTCCGTCAACATGGTCCAGGATCCCAAGAACGTTCCCGGAGCAAGAAAGCCGAAGCCCGAGCAGCCCGAAGTCATTCCCGCTAAGACCGAGGAACCCGCAGCTGAGGTTAAGCCCGCAGCACAGGAAGCTAAGCCCGCATCCGCAGCACCTGCTCAGGGTCAGGCTAAGCCCCAGGGTCAGAGGGATAATGCGAAGGGAACTCATTCCATCAGCATCAACGACAGACCCGGACAGCGTTCAAAAGGCGGATACCGTGGAGGAAACGGATATGGGCAGACTACGCAAAGCACGGAAAGAACCGACAGGCAAGGTGGCTATTACAGGCAGGCTCAGGGAGGGCGCCCGAACAATTTCGCGGGCCCGCAGAACCCTCAAAAGGGTGGTTTTGGTGCTGGAGCTCCTGGCAGGGGCTTTGCTGGTGGCGCTGGAGGTCAGAGACCAAATGGAAGGCCGGGTGCCGGATTCGGAAACGGCAAAGGTGCTGGCGGAGGCAAGATCTTTACCTCAGACGGTCCTACGAGCAATAAAGGGGGCCGCGACGCAAGGCGCAGGAACGAAGAAAGAAACGGAAAGCACAAGGACATAAATTATAACGAAGAGGAGCTTTCACGCAGCAAGAAGGCCGGCCGCTTCATCAAGCCCGAGAAGAAGGTAGAGGAAGTTGTGGAAGAGCAGATCAAGGTCATCACCCTTCCCGACTCCATCACCATCGGAGATCTTGCGGCCAAGATGAAGATGAAGGCTTCCGATATCATCAAGAAGCTCTTCATGTCAGGTAAGGTATGTACCGTTAACCAGGAGCTTTCATACGAAGATGCGGAAAATATCGCAATGGAGTATGAGATCCTCTGTGAGCATGAAGTTAAGGTCAATGTCATCGAGGAACTCCTCAAGGAGGATGAAGAAGACGCAAGCAAGATGAAGGAGAGACCTCCCGTAGTTTGTGTTATGGGTCACGTCGATCATGGTAAGACTTCACTTCTCGATGCCATCAGAAAGACACATGTAACCTCGAGAGAGGCAGGAGGAATCACCCAGGCGATCGGTGCTTACACCGTAGATGTAAAGGGTAAGACCATTACCTTCCTCGATACTCCCGGTCACGAAGCATTCACCGCAATGCGTATGCGTGGCGCAAACTCCACCGATATCGCAATCCTTGTTGTTGCGGCAGACGACGGCGTTATGCCCCAGACCGTAGAGGCTATCAACCATGCAAAGGCAGCAGGCGTAGAAATCATCGTTGCGGTCAACAAGATCGATAAGCCCTCTGCAAATATCGACAGAGTAAAGCAGGAGCTCTCCGAGTATGAGCTCATTTCCGAGGATTGGGGCGGATCGACCGTATTTGCTCCCGTATCGGCTAAGACCGGAGAAGGACTCGATAACCTTCTCGACATGATCCTTCTTACCGCGGATGTCCTTGAACTTAAGGCAGATCCCGACAGAAAGGCAAGAGGTCTTGTCATCGAGGCACAGCTCGATAAGGGAAGAGGTCCCGTTGCCACCATCCTTGTACAGAAGGGTACCCTTCATATCGGAGATTTCGTATCCGCTGGTGCCGCTCACGGTAAAGTGCGTGCGATGATCAATGATAAGGGTGAGAACGTCAAGACCTGCGGACCTTCAACTCCCGTAGAGATACTGGGCTTAAGCTCCGTACCCGAGGCGGGTGAGGTATTCCTTGCACACGAGTCCGATAAGGAAGCTAAGTCCTATGCGGATACCTACACCGCAGAGAACAAGAAGCAGAAGCTTGCTGAGACCCAGGGAAGAATGAGTCTCGAGGATCTCTTCTCCAAGATCAAGGAGGAGAATCTCAAAGAGCTTGATATCATCATCAAGGCAGACGTACAGGGTTCCGTTGAAGCACTCAAGGAATCCGTGCTCAAGCTTTCCAATGAGGAAGTTGTCGTTAAGGTCATCCACGGCGGCGTCGGTGCGATCAACGAATCGGATGTCAACCTTGCAGGCGCATCCAACGCGATCATCATCGGTTTCAACGTCAAGCCCGATACCCAGGCAGAGAGCAAGGCCGAAGCCGAGAACGTTGATGTAAGATGCTATGACGTCATCTATAAGGCAATCGAAGACATCGAGCGCGCAATGAAGGGAATGCTCGATCCCGTATTCGAAGAGAAGATCATCGGACATGCGGAGATCAGACAGATCTTCAAGGCATCCGCTATCGGAAACATCGCAGGTTCCTATGTGCTCGACGGACATATGCAGAGAGGCTGCAAGGTCCGCATCAAGAGAGGCGAGGAGCAGATCTACGAAGGTGAGCTTTCGTCGCTCAAGAGATTCAAGGATGATGTCAAGGAAGTCAAGGAAGGATTCGAATGCGGACTTGTATTCGATAAGTTCGATTCCATCCAGGAACTTGATCAGGTTGAAGCATACATTATGGTTGAGGTTCCCAGAACGTGAGAAAAAACAGTATCAAAAATATAAGATTGAACTCAGAGGTTCAGAAAGAACTCTCTTCGATCATCCGTGATGTCAAGGATCCCAGGGTCAGTCCCTGGACAAGCATCATCGAAGTTTATGTCGCTCCCGATCTTAAGACATGCAAGGTTTGGATATCGGTTCTCGGTTCCGAAGAGGACAGGGACAATACGATAAAGGGCCTTCAGTCCGCAGCGGGATACATCAGACATGAGCTTGCCGTAAGGATGAATCTTAGAAATACTCCCGAGCTTACGTTCATTTCCGATACGACCACCGAATACGGCGTCGATATGATCCACAAGATCGACGAGGTCATCGCGGATGACGAAGCAAGGCATGTGGACTCGGAAGAGGACGCAGATATTTAAGAGGTAGTTTTAATGCTCGATATTATCAGGGAATGTGAGGATGCGAAAAGGATAGGCATCAGCGGTCATATCAGACCCGACGGCGATGCCATATCTTCCTGTCTTGCGCTCAGAAAATATCTTCTGAACGCATTTCCGGACAAGGAGATAGTTGTTAATCTCGAAAATCCCATTCCTACCATTTTCAATGACGAAGCGGGATACGATGAGATAAAAAGGGAATTTCCCGATGACGTTACATACGACGTTTATTTTTCTCTCGACTGTAACCGCGAAAGACTCGGCGGAACCGGAAAGTATTTTGACGGCGCCGCAAAGCGCATCAACATCGATCACCACGAGAGCAACAAGAACGGTGTCGGAGACATCAATGTTGTCGATCCCGATATCAGCTCCACCTGCGAGCTTCTCTATACTCTCTTTGATAAGAAGTATATGGATGCCGATGTTGCAAGATGCATCTATACCGGAATGGTGACGGATACCGGAGTTTTCCAGTATTCAAGCACAACGCCCGAGACCATGAGGCGGGCGGCCGAACTTATGGAGTACGGCTTTGACTTTACTTCTCTTATTCAGAGAGTCTTCTATGAGAGGACTTATCTCCAGTCACAGATACTCGGAAGATGTCTGATGGAGAGCGTAAGGTTCATGGGCGGAAGATGTGTTGTCAGCTGGCTTGACCTTAAGACACAGGAATTCTACGGTGTCGTGAGCAAGGATTTCGAAGGCATTGTTTCCCAGCTCCGTAACATCAGGGATGTTGATGTATCGATCTTCATGTATGAGATCGCAGCCCAGGAATTCAAGGTTTCGATGAGATCCTCGGAGAAGGTCAATGTTGCCAAGATCGCCGAGCGTTTCGGCGGTGGCGGACACGCAAGGGCAGCAGGCTGCAATATGACGGGAAATGTATATGATTGTGTAAACAATCTTTCCAAGTATATCGAAAGACAGATGGACGATCTTCCGGAGGAAGAAGAGGCGCATGTCTGATCCCGTAAATAACGGAATACTTAATATTTCAAAGGAGGCGGGATACACCTCCTTTGATGTTGTAGCGGTTGTAAGAGGGATCTATCATCAAAAGAAGGTCGGTCATACCGGAACGCTGGATCCGATGGCAACGGGGGTTCTTCCCGTGGCGCTCGGAAAAGGCACCAAGGTATGCGGCATGATAACCGACTGGGATAAGGAATACATCGCTGAGCTTCTTCTCGGACAGGTGACGGATACGCTTGATGTCACAGGCCGGGCCGAAGGCGGTGATCCGGAAAAAGCGATGAAGCTTACACCGGATGAGATAGAAAAAGCGGTTATGGGTTATCTCGGAGAGATAGACCAGATACCTCCCATGTACTCCGCGCTTAAATTGGGCGGACAGAGGCTCTACGATATCGCAAGGAGCGGAAGGACAGTTGAAAGACAGCCCAGAAGGGTGAGCATCAAAAAGATAGAGATCCTTTCCATAGAACTTCCCGTAGTAAAGTTCAAAGTCCTCTGTTCGAAGGGAACATATATCAGGTCTCTCTGTGATGATATCGGAAGGGACCTCGGATGCGGCGGATGCATGAAGTCACTTGTAAGAAGCTGCGTCGGACCTTTTGACCTGGGATCCGCGCATTCGCTTGATGAACTCAGAAAGCTTGCGGATGAAGGAAGAAGGGATGAACTTATCTCTCTCATAAGTCCGGTCGATACGGTGTTCGGAGAATATCCGGAGGTGACCGTAACGGCGGATGCGGACAGGCTTTTGAGGAACGGAAATAAGCTCACCGCGGAGGATATGTCTTCTTTTGCGGGAGCGGGTAAAAAGCAGATGTACAGGGTATATCACCCGGACGGTGAATTTGCCGCGGTCTACGAATATGACCCCGAGACCGGAATGTTTGTGCCTTATAAGATGTTTTGACAATATATGGAAATAATATCCGATACAAAAGATTTTTATATCAGTTCGCCTACGGCTGTTGCCATAGGTAAATTCGACGGTGTGCATATCGGTCACCAGAAGCTTCTTCTGGAGATCACGGGAGCGCATGAGGAGAAGACCGGAGAAAAGCTTAAGTCCTGCGTGTTTACCTTCGATCCCGCACCCGGTGTCTTTTTCGGAAAAGAAAAAAGCCTTCTCACCACGAGAAAAGAAAAGAGGATCCTCTTCGAAAGAAAGGGAATAGATATACTGATCGAGTTTCCCTTTGACAAGGATACCGCTGATACGGAACCTGTGCCCTTCCTTGAGGAACTGATCGCAGGCAGGATAGGCGCGAGGGCGATAGCAGCCGGCAGGGATGTTTCCTTCGGAAAGATGGGAGCGGGCAATGCGGAGATCCTTAAAAGGTTCGGTGAAGAAAATGACATCGCTGTCAGTATCATCGACAAGATAACCATAGACCTTGATAAGGAATATGAGGTCAGCTCCACTCTTGTAAGGCAGATGGTATCGGAAGCAAGGATGGAAGATGCGGAGAAGCTTCTCGGAATACCTTATTTTGTATACGGAAGTATAGTTCACGGAAATCATATGGGTAGGACTCTCGGTTTTCCCACCATCAACATGATCCCCGATGAAGATAAATTGCTTCCTCCGAACGGTGTTTACACATCGGATGTTTTCATAGAAGGAAAGAAATATCACGGCCTTACCAATATAGGCTGCAAACCGACCATATCGGACCACGAGGCAAAGGGCGCCGAGACATACCTTTACGATTTCGACGGAGATATCTACGGAAAGGATGCGGAGGTTTATCTGAAGCATTTCTGCAGACCCGAGACCAGGTTTGATTCCATCGATGCGCTGAAGGAGCGGCTTGCCGAAGATATAAGGCTTTACAGACCGTGATCTGTGCTATAATCAAAGCACTTTTGACGGCTCGAAACAGTACCGGATACAGATAATGTTTGGGGCGAAGCCCCGTTTATAAATGCCTGAAAAGGCGGGAGGATTTTATGAAAAAACTTATAACACTGATCACTTGTGCCGCAATGATAATGTGTCTTGTCGGATGCGGAAAGTCTGCAAACGGAACCGCTCAGGCCGGCGTACTCGTTATGGCCACCAATGCGGAGTTTCCCCCTTATGAGTATCATGAGGGAAGCATGATCGTAGGTATCGATGCCGAGATCGCCGCAGCCATCGCAGAGAAGATGGGATGCGAGCTTCAGATCGAGGATATCGCATTTGATGCCATCATTCCCGAGGTTACCTCAGGTAAGGCTGACATGGGTATGGCGGGAATGACCGTTACCGAAGAGAGAATGACAAACGTTGATTTTTCCACCACCTATGCCATCGCACGTCAGGTAGTCATCGTAGCCGAAGGTTCAGGCATCACTTCACTTGCGGATCTCGAGGGCAAGACCATCGGCGTTCAGCAGGGAACCACCGGTGACATCTATGCAACCGATGAGTTCGGCGATGATCACATTGAGCGTTATGCAAAGGGAATGGAAGCCGTACAGGCTCTTTCACAGGGCAAGATAGACGCTGTCATCATCGACAACGAGCCCGCAAAGGTTTTCATCACCGAGAACGAAGGCCTCATCATCCTTGACGAAGCATATGCCGATGAGGAATATGCCATCGCCGTAAAGAAGGGCAACACCGTTCTTCTTGAGCAGATCAACAAGGCACTCGAAGAGCTCAAGGCAGACGGAACTCTCGATGCGATCGTAGCTAAGTACATTTCAGCCGAGTAATATGTGGGAAGATTTTAAATCACAATTTATATTGAACTTCGTAGACGACGGCCGTTGGCATTACCTTGCAAACGGCCTGCTCGTCACTTTAAAGCTGACGTTTTTTTCGGTGCTCCTCGGACTTGTCCTCGGATTTTGCATCGCGATCATCAGAAATATCCATGACAATACGGGAAAACTAAAGATTCCCAATTTCCTCTGTAATCTTTATCTGACCGTTATCCGCGGAACTCCCGTTGTAGTCCAGCTGATGATCATCTATTTCGTAATATTCGGAAGCGTAAGGATCGACAAGGTGCTCACAGCCATTCTTGCATTCGGTATCAACTCCGGTGCATATCAGGCGGAGATCTTCAGAGCCGGTATCCAGTCGATACCCAAGGGACAGATGGAAGCCGGAAGGTCACTGGGCTTTTCCTATCTTCAGACTATGTGGCGAATCATCATGCCCCAGGCGATCAAGAATGTTGTGCCCACACTTCTTAATGAGGTCATCACCCTTCTGAAGGAAACTTCCATTGCGGGATACATCGCACTCGAGGATCTGACCAAGGGCGGAGATATCATAAGAAGCCGCACCTATTCGGCATTCATGCCCCTTATCGCGGTAGCGCTTATCTATCTTGTCATGGTGCGCCTGCTTGAATTTGTCGCCAAGAAAGTTGAAAGGAGGCTGAAGAAGAATGAGAAATGATTATTCGCAAGGCCCCCTTATAAGCGTAAGAGACCTGCAGAAATCTTTCGGTGACCACAAGGTATTGAACGGTATCACCGTGGATATCGCAAAGGGTGATGTCGTCTGTGTCATCGGACCTTCCGGTTCCGGTAAGTCGACATTCTTGAGATGCCTCAACAGGCTCGATGAGCCCACGGGCGGAGAGATAATATTCGACGGAGTAAATATCTGCGATCCCTCCACCGACATCGACCTTCACCGTCAGAAGATGGGAATGGTGTTCCAGCAGTTTAACCTGTTCCCCCATATGAACATCCTCAAGAACCTGACCATAGCTCCCATGACTCTCCAGAAAAAGAGTAAGGAAGAAGCGGAAGGCTATGCGATGGAGCTTCTTGAAAGAGTCGGACTGGCAAACAGGGCAACGGATTATCCGCTCCAGCTTTCCGGCGGACAGCAGCAGCGTATCGCCATCGTAAGAGCGCTCTGCATGAAGCCTGAGGTAATGCTCTTTGACGAACCCACCTCCGCACTCGATCCCGAGATGGTAGGAGAGGTTCTCGAGGTTATGAAGGAGCTTGCATCCGAGCATATGACCATGGTCGTCGTAACACACGAGATGGGCTTTGCGAGGGAGGTCGCAAGCCGCGTTATGTTCCTTGACGGAGGGGATTTCCTCGAAGAGAACGCACCCGCGGAATTCTTCTCAAATCCTCAGAACGACAGGCTCAAGGATTTCCTGAGCAAGGTGCTGTAATAAGGCTTTCCGGAACACCTGCACAGAGCTCCGGCAACTTAAAATTTCCCTTGTTTTTTAAGGAAAATGATGGTATTATGTGTTTTGCGTGCGATTTTGCCGTGGCGCAGCCGCGAGGAATACTCCACCCCGGCTTTGTTATAGGCGAAGCACGAAGAAATTAATATTTTTACAGGAGGATTCAGAAATGATCAGTAAGGAAAAGAAAACAGCTATCATGAACGAGTATGCCCGCACACCCGGGGATACCGGTTCACCCGAGGTACAGGTTGCGGTTCTCACCGCTCGTATCAATGAGCTCACCGAGCACCTTAAGGCTAATCCCAAGGATAACCACTCACGTCGCGGAATGCTCAAGATGATCGGTCAGAGACGCGGACTTCTCGACTATCTTGCAAGCAAAGATATCAACAGATACCGTGCACTCATCGAAAAGCTCGGACTTCGTAAATAATTCAGTATCTGGCGGGAGGCGGTGCTTTGGCATACGCCTCTCTTACTGCATTTAAGGGATGTAAGATTATCCCTGCACGTAAAGTGTGAAGCAAGGAACAGACGGCTGTCCCGAGACCACTGAAAAGCAAATGAATATGGCGGTATTCATTGATTTTTCAGTAGTTTCGGTGCCCTCTGTTCCATAAGATAAATTTAAAGGAGGCATCTATGTACAAGAAGTATGAAATGGACCTTGCCGGCAGAAAGCTCGTTGTTGACATCGACAGAGTAGGTAAGCAGGCAAACGGCTGTGCACTCATGCATTACGGTGATACCACCGTTCTTGCTACCGCAACAGCTTCAAGTGCTCCCAGGGACGGAATCGATTTCTTCCCTCTTTCGGTTGAGTACGAAGAGAAATTCTACGCAGTAGGAAAACTTCCCGGAGGTTTCAATAAGCGTGAGGGAAAGGCAAGCGAGAATGCGGTTCTTACCAGCCGTGTTATCGACCGCCCCATGAGACCTCTTTTCCCCAAGGATTATCGTAACGATGTAACTCTTGACTGCATGGTCATGAGCGTTGATCCCGAGTGCAGACCCGAGCTTGTCGCAATGCTCGGTGCAGCGATCTCAACCTGCATCTCCGATATTCCTTTCGACGGCCCCTGCGCAATGACCCAGGTTGGCATGAAGGACGGAGAGTTCGTGATCAATCCTTCCCAGGAAGTATGGGACAAGGGTGACCTCAAGCTCACCGTTGCATCCACCAAGCAGAAGGTCATCATGATCGAGGCAGGTGCAAATGAGATCCCCGAGGCTAAGATGCTCGAGGCTATCTACATGGCACACGACATCAACCAGACCATCATCGCTTTCATCGACAAGATCGTCGCAGAGGTAGGAAAGAAGAAGCATGAGTACACCTCTTGTGCGATCCCTGCCGAGATGTTCGAGAAGATGAAGGAGATCGTTCCTCCCGCTGAGATGGAGACCGCTGTCTTCACCGATGACAAGCAGACCAGAGAGGGCAACATCGCAGAGATCACCGAGCGTCTCAAGGAAGCTTTCGCAGACAACGAGGATTACCTTGCAGTTCTCGGCGAGGCAGTATATCAGTACGAAAAGAAGACCGTAAGAAAGATGATCCTCAAGGATCACAAGAGACCCGACGGACGTGAGATCACCCAGATCAGACCTCTTTCCGCTGAGGTTGATATCATCCCCAGAGTTCACGGTTCGGCTATGTTCACCAGAGGTCAGACCCAGATCTGTGACGTTACCACTCTCGCTCCTCTTTCCGAGGCTCAGAGAGTTGAAGGACTCGATCCTTACGTTACAGAGAAGAGATATATCCACCAGTACAATTTCCCCTCATATTCGGTTGGCGAGACCAAGGTCAGCCGCGGTCCCGGACGTCGTGAGATCGGACACGGTGCTCTTGCAGAGCGTGCACTTCTCCCCGTTCTTCCCAGCCCCGAGGAGTTCCCCTATGCAATCAGATGCGTATCCGAGACCTTCGAGTCCAACGGATCCACCTCAATGGCTTCAACCTGCGCATCCTGCATGTCCCTCATGGCAGCAGGTGTTCCCATCAAGAAGATGGTAGCAGGTATCTCATGCGGACTTGTTACCGGTGAGACCGATGACGATTTCGTACTCCTTACCGACATCCAGGGTCTCGAGGACTTCTTCGGAGACATGGACTTCAAGGTAACCGGTACCACCGAAGGAATCACCGCTATCCAGATGGACATCAAGATCCACGGACTTACCAGACCTATCGTAGAAGGCGCTATCGCAAGATGCCGTGATGCAAGACTCTTCATCATGGATACCTGCATGAAGCCCGCTATCGCAGCACCCCGTGCAGAGGTCGGCAAGTATGCTCCCAAGATCGTTTCCATCAATATCGATCCCGAGAAGATCGGTGATGTTGTCGGACAGCGCGGCAAGACCATCAACGAGATCATTGCACGCACCGGTGTTAAGATCGACATCGATGAGAGCGGAAGAGTTGATATCTGCGGAACCGACAAAGAGGGAATGGACAAGGCCATCGATATGGTCAAGATCATCACCACCGAGTTCGAAGAGGGACAGGTTTTCAAGGGAAAGGTTGTTTCCATCAAGGAGTTCGGAGCATTCGTTGAGTTCGCTCCCGGCAAGGAGGGAATGGTCCACATTTCCAAGATCGCCAAGGAGAGAGTTGAGCATGTCGAGGATTATCTTACCCTCGGAGATATCGTTACCGTTAAGTGCCTCGGAAAGGACAAGATGGGACGTATCAGCTTCTCTATGAAGGATGTAGCTCAGAACTGATAAACGGTTTGGCACACGGACGGGCCCGCTTTTAAACGGGCCCGTTTTTTATCAGATGACCGCGTGCAGCACTGCTTCGTAAAGGATCGGAATATGTTTGGTTACACTACAGTCAATAAACCGGAGATGAAGTTCAAAGAGTATGATCTGTACCATTCATACTACTGCGGGCTCTGCGCCGTTCTTAAGAAAAAGTATGGACTCACGGGTGAGTTCACGCTTTCTTACGACGGTGCTTTTTTATGTACTCTTTTATGCGATCTCTACGATATGAAGGATGAGATATCCGACAGGAAATGCATCGTCCACCCCGGAGTAAAGCATGTCATAAGGACCAATCCCGCAACCGATTACGCCGCAGATATGAATGTGCTCATGGCAATGTTCAAATGCCGCGACGACTGGAACGATGACCGTAAGCTTTCCGCAAAAATGCTCGCCGGGATCCTTGACGGCAAGACAAAGAAGATCAGGGACAGGTACGAAAGCAAGATAAATGTTATAACCGAAGCAATCACAGCGATAGATGAGCTTGAAAGAAAGGGGCAGTACGATCCCGAAGAGATGGCTTATCAGTTCGGCAGATGCATGGCGGAGGTTTATGCATACAGAGAGGATGAATGGGAGAAGTATTTAAGGCCCTTCGGAGATCATCTCGGACGTGCGGTCTACCTTATGGATGCATATGAGGATATCTACCGCGATGTAAAAAAGGGAAGATACAATCCGTTTATAAATATTTACGAAAAGAATGATTTCGAGAACATCGCCCGCGAGATGGTGACAGTGCATCTTCAGGAGGCTTGCATTGCATTTGAGAAGATGCCTCTTATCGAAAATGTGGACATACTGAGGAATATCCTTTATTCGGGAATATGGATCAGGTTCAACATCGCTGCCGGAAAGCGCGGTCCGGTGTCTGCGGAAGAGGGCGGAAAAGAAGGAGCGGATAAATGACGGATCCTTACAAGATTCTCGGTGTTGCTCCCACAGCCTCCGAGGATGAGATCAAAAAAGCATACAGAAAGCTCTCAAGGCTTTATCATCCCGATTCCAACATGAACAAATCTGAACTTGAGAAGAAGGCGGCCGAAGAGAAGTTCAAGGCTGTTCAGGCCGCATACGAGGCTATTATCGACGGCAAGGTTGATCCGAGGGTTTACAGGAGTTCATCATCGTCCTCCTCATCATCTTCATCCGGATCGTCATACGGAAGAACTTATCAGGGATACGGTGCCGGAGGTACATCCTACAGCGGTTACAGAAGGAACAGTTCCGCCGGCTACGGTGAGACGGATGCACAGCTTGATGCCGTTTCGAATTTCATAGCAAACGGACTTCTCGGAGAAGCAAGAACTCTTCTCGACAGCATCGATCCTTCACTGAGGAATGCCAGATGGTATTACTACAGTGCCATCACCTACGAAAGGATGGGAAACAGAACTCAGGCTCTGTATCATTCAAGAGCCGCCGCGTCAATGGAGCCCTCCAATTCGGAATATTCGGTACTGTATGATTATCTTACCGGAGGTCCCTTTACGAGAAGTACAAGGGACAGTGCGGCAAATTACACGGGATGGTATAATGACAGGAGAAACACATACGGCTACGGCAATACCAATGTCACCGGATGCTGTAATACCTGCATAAACCTGTTCCTTTGCGCAAGCTGTCTCGGATGCTGATGAAAAAAGGAGGATACCATGGAAAACGAACTCATAAAACTCCGCAAGTCCCTGCGGGCAACACAGACCCTCTGTATCCTCATACTTGTAATGTTCCTTGCTCTGATCGTTATTCTTTTGCAGGGACTCAGGATGTTCCTTGACTACAAAAAGGATATCGACACAGCCTTTGCGGTGGTAAAGGAATTAAAAAAAGCCGATCTTCCCCAGCTCGCCGAGGATATCCACAATACATCCGAAGCGATAAATGCGGTTGACTGGAATGCGCTTTCGACACAGTTAAATGAGCTTGATCTTCAGGAGATCAGGACCACGATCGAATCCCTCGACCTCGATCAGATCAACGATACTTTGGGACAGCTGGATCTCGATGAGATCACGGAGCAACTGAGTGAACTTGATATCGAGAAGATCAATGATACGATGGACCAGATCCAGTCGGCACTCGAAAAACTCGACAAATTCGGATTCTTCTAAAACGCAGCCCGGCCCGGATAAAAAAACAAGGACGCATTCCCGCCCAATACGGTGATGCGTCCTTTTTGCCTGATCATATTTTTTTATGAAACGGAGGCTTACACTGTTTCCCCCGTTTTATCATCTTTCCTTACCTGAGGTTGCTTTCGTCACAGAGCACCGTCTTTCCTTCCGCAAGGGATTTTTTCACATCTATGAGTCTCTGGTTTGCGCTTCCGCGGAATTTGAGATTAAGATTTTTCTCCTTCAGTATGAATTCCCCGTCAACAATGACATCCAAAAGGGGCAGGAGATTCTTTACTATCTCGTCATCCTTGGCCCACTCGAGGATCTCGGTATCGAAAGTATATCCGCTGTAGAGCCATATGGTCTTTTCCGGGAATCTTTCACGGAGCTTTTTGGCAAGAGAGAATACGAAGGGCCTGTTTTCGGGCTCCATCGGTTCTCCGCCGAGGAAGGTAAAGCCGGAGATATAATCGGGTGCCATGGCGTCCAGAAGGGACTGCTCGACTTCGGCGGTATATACCTGACCGAACGTAAAATCCCATGTTTTGGCGTTAAAGCAGCCTTCGCAATGATGACGGCATCCGCTGACGAAAAGGGAAACCCTTACTCCGGGGCCGTCCGCAACATCACATTTTTTTATCTCGCCGTAATACATATGTATTCTCCATAAACTGATCAACCGAACAATAATACTATAATTTTTAAAATCTGATTTTTCAATGATTTTATTGGGCAAAAAGACGTGCCCGATATGCTATAATATATAGGTTTATTGAATTTTTAACATCTTTTTGCGGATCAGGGCAGGAATGAAATTTTTGGAAGGCAAAAAAAGCATAATTGCATCGGTTGTACTTGTCACCGCCGCATCGGCTGCGGTGCTGCTTCCGTTATTCGTGATCGCTTTTTTCGGTTATCCGTCTGCGGATGATTTTTCTTTTGTCGCACCGGTTTACCGCGCGCATTTAAACGGTGAAGGATTATTCGGACTGCTGAAGGCATCGTTTGACAACGCGGTCTGGTACTACAGGAACTGGCAGGGCAGGTATACCGATAATCTGGTCTATTCTCTCGGCTGGGGAACTGCTTTTCCGAAGCTGTATTTTCTGGGCGCATGGATCATGCTGATCTCATTTTTTGCCGTCAGTGTTTTTACGGTCACCTGCTTTTTGAAGGATTTCTTTAAGCTTTCAAAAGCAAGGGCATATGTGTGTGCTTCCATATTTACGTTGATGCAGATACTGTATCTGCCTTACCCTTCGCAGGGGTTTTACTGGTATACCGGTGCTAGCTCCTATACCCTGACGTATACTTTTCTCTTCCTGCTCGGATATCTGGTATGGAGAATTGGCAGGGACGGAGGAAAGCCGCGTTATGTTGCGGCTGCGGCGTTCTGCATATTATTCGTGGCCGGAAGCAATTATTCCACGGCGCTTCTGGGTATTGAGATCATGGTGCTTGTTCTTGCATTAAAGCTTTTCATGCATGGAAAGTGGAAGATACATCTTGCCCTTACTGCCGAATATCTGATTCTTTTCGGCGTAAATGCCCTGGCACCGTCAAATGGTACGAGACTCGGTGCGGTTGAGATAATGAGCCCGCCCGATGCCGTTATTGCATCGTTTAAGCAGTCACCCGTATTTATCAGGGAGTGGATGCATATACCTGTATTCCTTATGCTGCTTGCCATATTGTGGCTGGTACTGCCGTATCTGGGAAACGGCGGAAAATACAGGCTTCCCCTGCTTTATACCATGGTAACGTTCTGCCTGTTCACTTCCATCATCACGCCGCCTTTTTATGCCGGCAGTACATGGGGACCGGGACGTCTGATCAATACGATGTATTTTGCATATTATTTTATGCTCTGCAGCAATATGATCTATTGGGCGGGATGGATCAAAGCGAAGATTCTTGACAAAAAGTCAGCATCTGTGCAGAGCGAAAAGGGTGTTTTTTCCGACGGATATATGCTTGTCGTGCTTGCGGTATTTGGCGTATGCATGATGGGATGTCTGAAGTATTACAGTCTCATGTCCACATCTTCGACCGGCGCACTGATGTCACTGGTTAAAGGCGAAGCTGCGGTTTTTAAGGCGGAAAATGAGGCCAGATGGGCACTCTACGAAGATCCGGACCTGACTGCCGTCATCGTTCCGGATTATTCGGTAAAACCGAATATTCTGTATCAGGATGATATCTCCGATGACCGCACTGACTGGAGAAATACATCCGTTGCATCGTTTTTCGGTAAAGAATGGGTAGAACTCGAGCATTAGACCGGTCCTGCCATAAAAATATAAGTGAGTTTATGCTCACGGATAACGGAGAGCAAAAATGGGTAATAACGCAAGCGGACTTTGTCCCGAAATGGCAAAGCATTCGGAAGACCTGGTAAGGCACCTGAGCAGAAATGATGCGTGCTGGTGCGGAAGCGGCAAAAAGTATAAGACCTGCCATGCTGCATTTGACGATAAGATCAAAAAACTCTCGCTTTCGGGCAAGATCACCCCGGATCACAGTATCATCAAGACTCCGGAGCAGATAGAGAAGATCAGGGAATCCTGCAAGATCAATATTGCGATCCTTGACCGCATCGAAAAAGAGATTCATGAGGGAATGCCCACATCCGAGATCGACAGGATCGTTTACGATATGAGCATGGAAGCCGGTGCGATCCCCGCACCCCTTAACTACGAAGGATATCCCTACAGTGTCTGCACATCGGTCAACGAGCAGGTCTGCCACGGATTTCCCTCCGACAAGGTCATCTTAACAAACGGAGATATCGTAAACGTAGACTGTTCCACAATCCTTAACGGTTTCTTTTCCGATTCCTCGAGAATGTTCTGCATAGGCGAGGTTTCCGAGAAAAAGAAAAGACTCGTTCAGATCACGAAGGAAGCCTGCTATGAGGGGTTAAAATATGCCAAGCCCTGGGGCTATCTCGGTGATGTCGGACAGGCCGTGCACGATTACGTTTATGACAACGGCTACTCGATAGTCAGGGAGATCGGCGGACACGGTGTCGGCCTTGAATTCCACGAAGATCCCTGGGTGGGATACCACTCGAGAAAGGGCACGGAGATGCTCCTTGTGCCCGGAATGATCTTCACCATCGAGCCCATGGTCAATATGGGAAAGGAAGACATCGTAACGGACAAGATAAATGGCTGGGAGGTTTCCACCAAGGATGGAATGCCCTCCGCACAGTGGGAGATAATGGTACTTATAACCGAGGACGGAAACGAAGTTCTCTGCTGGTAAAAGGAAAACATGAGCAGATCGAGGATCATTCATCTGATCTTTGCGCTTTCGGCGCTTGCCATTGCGGTAGCGCTCATCGCAAGGGTAAAGGGATGGATAAGGGTCGTGACACTGGGCGATATATCGGGCTCCGACGAGCAGGTCGCCAATGTGGAATCACATGACCATATCATGCCCCTTACGGATGAAGAATACAATCTCATACGCCAGAATGAGGAGACGATCCTGATACTGGGAAATGCCCCCTTCGCCGACATGCGTGAGGAAGAAGAGGGCCTGGCTTCAATGCTTGAAAAAGTTTCCGGAGCAACCGTAATAAACTGCGCAGTGAGCGGCTCCTATGTCGGTATGACGGAGCCTTCGTTTGATTATACGAATAATCCGATGAATATTTTTTCACCGTATTATCTTGCGTGCGTCGCCTGTACAGGGCAGGATTATTCGCACGATCTTGCCGAATCGGAAAGAGTGCTCGGTCCTTCTTTTCCCGAAGAGGGCGAAAGTGTTCTGGGGACTCTGAAGGAGCTGGATATCGCATCTGTCGATGTGATCGTATTTTTCTATGACGGGGACGATTACTTAAGGTCTGCGCCCACGGGGCTTGACGACTCCAAGTATTCGGATCCGTTTTCGACCTATATCGGGGTATTTTCATCCACTGTGGAGCTTTTTAAGACATATGCGCCGAGGGCCAGGATAATCGTAATGTCTGCCCCGTATATGTATATGGTGTCGGCGGACGGAACACTTGAAGCCTGCGAAGATCACCCCAATTCCCAGGGTGCGGATCTTTCGGATTATGTGCTCGGACTGTACCGCATGTGCGTTGAAAGCTATGATATAAGCTTTGTCGACAACTATTACACCGGCATCAGTTACGGCAGCGGGGAAGCGTTCCTTTCGGGAGGCAGATACCTCAATGAGGACGGCAGAAAACTGATGATAAACAGGCTGATGTATGCGCTGACTTATTACGATGCGGAAAACCTCGGAAATGTCGATTATGAGGGTCCGAAATAGTGCCGTTTTACTTGATGAAATAGCCGTTTGATAGTAAAATATTTACGATTGTGCCTTTCTGTGCAATTGAGCGCTTTTGACTATTCGGGGGAGTATTCGTATGGAGTCAGATATCAGGCTGACGGAATACATAGACAAGAGCATACTGCAGACGATCCAGGATGCATTTTCGGATATGACCGGGCTTGCGGCTCTGACTACCAATCCCGACGGAACGGCGGTCACCGAAGGCTCCGGATTTTGCCGTTTCTGCACGGAACTTAACAGAAAGTGCCCATTGGGAAAGCAGCTCTGCGAATACTCCGACAAGAGCGGCGCAATGATGACTCACAGGACCGGCAGGCCCACCTGGTATTACTGCCATGCCGGACTTATAGATTTCTCGGCTCCCATCGTGGTTAACGGTGAGATGGTCGGATGCTTTGTAGGCGGACAGGCACTTACCGCCCCTCCTGACGAGGCAAAGTGCAAGGCGCACGCCATACAGCTGGGACTCGATCCCGATGAATACTTTGACGCGATCCGTGAGGTGAACATCGTCTCCGAGGAAAAGGTCAAAAAGGCGATGGATTTCCTTTACACGATATCCGGAGTTCTCTCGGATATGGCATACGGAAAATACACATCGGACAAGGCAAGCACCGAACTCGAGCGTGTATCGCGCATGAAATCGGACTTTCTGGCGAATATGAGCCACGAGATCCGAACCCCGATGAACGCCGTCATAGGAATGGCGGAAATGGCGCTCAGGGAGGACCTCCCCGACAGTGCGAGGGAGTACATAAGCCAGATCAAATCCTCCGGCAAAGTGCTGCTTACGATAATCAATGACATTCTCGATTTTTCCAAGATCGAATCGGGAATGCTGGACATAAAGCTTGCGGAATACGAGCCTGTCAGTCTTTTTGACGATGTTGCTGCGATAATCGCATCCAAGGTTCTTGACAGGGATATCGAACTGATCCTTAACCTCAACACGAGCATCCCCAAGAGACTTTACGGTGACGGAACCAGGATAAGACAGATCCTTCTGAATCTTGCCAACAATGCCGTTAAGTTCACCGAAGAAGGCCAGGTCAGGTTCGTGGTTGATTATTCGGTCCTCGATGCCGACGAGATCCTTCTCAGTGTTTCGGTCGAAGATACCGGAATAGGCATCAAGGAGGAGAACCTCGAGAAGGTTTTCGAATCCTTCTCACAGGTGGATTCCAAGAGAAACCGCAAGGGCGAAGGAACCGGACTCGGACTCGCCATTTCCAAGGAGCTGCTGGGTCTTATGGACGGACAGCTCAATGTGGAATCCGAGTATAAGAGAGGATCCGTCTTTTCCTTCAAGCTTCCGCAGAGGGTCATCGATCCCGCTCCCAGCATGAGAGTAAAGGATCCCGCGAAGTACCTCGTGATCGGAATCTTTGACAATGAATATCTGCTCGGGGGCTTTACCTGGGATGCATCAAAGCTCGGCGTTTCGGCGAATACGCTCGCGCCCGATGCTGACATAAGCTTAGCCTGCGAAACACTGGAAAAGAGGACGCCCGGAAGAAAGACATATATCTTCATCGACTACCCGCTGCTTGATGCGGAAAAGAAGGAATTCTTCAGGACCCATCCCGACAAGACCGCGGTCGTTGTTACGGATTATTACACCAGGGTAGAAACGGATATACCGAATCTTGTTATTACGAAAAAGCCCATGTCAGCAATGAACATGGCTTCGATACTGAACCGCGGAACGTCTAAAACGGTCAGCGAGGATGATAAACCTGACGAGATTCCCTTTACCGCTCCGGATGCGCGGATCCTGATAGTCGAGGACAATGCGGTCAACCTTACCGTTGCCGTCGGACTTTTAGAGCCGCTCGGCATGAAGATATCATCCGCAATGAGCGGAAAAGAAGCCATACGCAAGATTGAAGAAGAGCATTTCGATCTTATACTGATGGATCATATGATGCCGGAGATGGACGGTGTCGAGACCACAAGGATCATAAGAAGGATGTATCCGGATTATGACGAAGTTCCGATAATCGCACTTACGGCAAATGCGGTAAGAGGCGTGAGGGAGATGTTCATTTCCGAGGGAATGAACGATTTCGTGCCCAAGCCCATAGAGCTTCCGGTACTTACCTCCAAGATCAAACAGTGGCTTCCTCCGGAAAAGATACTCAGCATATCATCCACGGTTCCCACGGAAACCGTCAGACTCGGACAGGTCAGGCCTGCGGTCAAGGCTTCTCCCGAGCTCGATAAGGAAGAGGCATTAAAGCTCCTCGGAAGTGAAAAGCTCTTCAGACAGGTCATTACGGAATACCTGAGACTCATTCCCGAGAAGTCCGAGAGGATAGACAGACTCTACCGCGAAGAAAACTGGTCCGATTATGCCGTGGAGGTACACGGACTCAAGAATGCTTCCAGGCAGATAGGAGCGGATGAGCTGACGCAGATCTGTGAAGAGACGGAGAATGCGGTGAACATGAGAAGGCTTTCATCCGTTCACGATAAGCACGAAAAGCTCACCGCCATGTACAAAGGTTATCTTGATCTTCTTCCGGGATATCTAGCCTGATAAGACCGGAATTATAAAAATACAACAAACGAAACAAGAATAAATTTTCAGGAGGTTTTTTAAATGTATTCGCTTGATGAAGTAAGAACAGTAGATCCCGAAGTTGCTCAGGCCATAGTTGATGAGCAGAACAGACAGAATTCCCATCTTGAGCTCATCGCATCTGAGAACTGGGTAAGCAAGGCAGTCATGGCCGCAATGGGCAGCCCTCTCACCAACAAGTATGCCGAAGGATATCCCGGAAAGCGTTACTACGGCGGATGCGAGTGCGTTGACGTTGTTGAGGAGCTTGCAAGAAACCGTGCCATGGAGCTTTACGGATGCACCTACGCAAACGTTCAGCCTCACTCCGGAGCACAGGCAAACCTTGCTGTACAGTTCGCACTTCTTCAGCCCGGTGATACCGTAATGGGAATGAACCTCGATCACGGCGGACATCTTACCCACGGTTCACCCGCGAATATTTCCGGAACCTATTTCAATATCGTTCCTTACGGCGTAAATGATGACGGATTTATCGATTACGATAAGCTTGAGGAGATTGCAAAGGAGTGCAAGCCCAAGATGATCATCGCAGGCGCTTCCGCTTACGCACGTACCATCGACTTCAAGCGTTTCAGGGAGATTGCTGATGAGGTCGGCGCATTCCTCATGGTAGATATGGCTCATATCGCAGGACTTGTTGCCGCAGGACTTCATCCCAGCCCCATCCCTTATGCTCATGTTGTTACAACCACAACCCACAAGACCCTTCGCGGACCCAGAGGAGGAATGATCCTTTCCAGCGCAGAGTTTGCCAAGGAGCACAAGCTTAACAAGGCTGTATTCCCCGGAATCCAGGGCGGACCTCTTATGCACGTCATCGCAGCCAAGGCTGTATGCTTCAAGGAGGCTCTCGATCCTTCATTCAAGGTTTACCAGCAGGGCATCATTGACAACGCTCAGGCTCTTGCAAAGGGACTCATCTCAAGAGGACTCAAGATCGTTTCCGGCGGAACCGATAACCACCTCATGCTCCTTGACCTTACTCCTTTCAACCTTACCGGTAAGGAGATCGAGGCTCTCATGGACGAGGCTCATCTTACCGCCAACAAGAACACCATCCCTAACGATCCTCAGAAGCCCAATGTAACCAGCGGTATCAGACTCGGAACTCCCGCAGTTACATCAAGAGGACTTAAGACCGAGGATATGGACCGGATTGCCGAGGCTATCAGCATCATCGTTAAGGAGAGGGAAGCAGGCGTAGAAAAGGCTAAGGCCATCGTTATGGCACTTACCGAGAAGTATCCTTTGAACAAGTAATAAAGACAGACTGGAGTTAAAGAAATGATTCATGTTGCTGTATTCGGATACGGAACCGTAGGAAAAGGCGTTGTCGAAGTCATCGACCGCAACAACGATATCGTATCCGCCGCATCCGGAGATAAGGTTTCGGTAAAATACATCCTTGATCTCCTCGATTTTCCGGGCGACCCCAATGAAGCCAAGATCGTTCATGACGTAAATGTCATAATAAGCGATCCCGAGATTTCGATCATCTGTGAGACCATGGGAGGAACGGGTGCCGCTTATAAGTTCACCAAGGCTGCTCTCGAACAGGGAAAGAGCGTATGCACATCCAATAAGGAGCTCGTCGCAAAGCACGGTGCCGAGCTTATGAAGCTTGCGAAAGCAAACGGATGCGCATATCTTTTCGAGGCAAGCGTCGGAGGCGGAATCCCCATACTTCGTACTCTTACCACGGCTCTTACCGCAGAGAGGATCACACAGATCGCAGGTATCCTTAACGGAACCACCAACTTCATCCTCACCAAGATGGAAGAGGAAGGTGCAGGTTTTGATGAGACTCTTAAGAAGGCCCAGGAGCTCGGATATGCGGAGGCAGACCCCACTGCGGATATCGAGGGTCACGATACGGCAAGAAAGATCTCCATTCTGGCAGATATAATGTCAGGTCATTTCACGGATTCCGATAATGTTCCCACCACGGGAATAACCGGTATCGATAAGAGTGATATCGCACTTGCATCCAAAGCAGGCTTTAAGATCAGACTTCTCGGCATCGCGGACAGAGCGGATGATGACAGTGTTTCCACCGTTGTCGCTCCTTTCATGCTTTCCAAGAGTCATCCCCTTGCGGGCGTTAACGATGTTTTCAATGCGATCTTCGTTACAGGCAATATGCTCGGTGAGACGATGTATTACGGCAAAGGCGCAGGCAGCCTTGCAACTGCAAGCGCAGTTGTTGCCGATGTGATCGATGCCGCAAGAAAGGGCTCTTCAACCATGTATCCCGGCTGGGATGATGTGCCCGTCAAGGCAAGACAGAATGCATGTGATAAGTGCAGATATCTCGTAAGATCTGATGCCGGCAATGCGGATAAGGCTAAGGCTCTATTTGAAGGTGCGGAAGAGATCGGAGTATGCGAAGGCAAGTTCGGACTGATCACTCAGCCCATGGACAGCTCCGCAATCGATGAAAAGTCCGCTTCCGATAACGGCATTATTGAAAACCTGATCAAGATTTACGAATAATCAAAAAAGAGGAATATGAAGAAATGGCAAAGGTAGTAAAATTCGGCGGAAGTTCACTCGCATCGGCCGAGCAGTTCAAGAAAGTAGGAGATATCATCAAGGCAGATCCCGAGAGAAGGTATGTTGTTCCTTCGGCTCCCGGCAAGAGATCTCCCAGAGACACCAAGGTCACCGACATGCTCTACAATCTTTACGACAGTGTGTCCGATGACAGAAATTTCTCCGAAGTGCTCAAGAATATCCGTGCAAGATATGATGAGATCATCAAGGGACTCGGAATAAAGCTCGATCTGTCCGATGAGTTCAAGCTGATCGAAAAGAATCTCAAAGGCGGTGCCGACAAGGATTATGCCGCATCAAGAGGAGAGTATCTCAACGGACGCATCATGGCCGAATATCTCGGATATGAATTCCTCGATCCTGCGGATTATATTATCTTTGACAAGAAGACCGATAACTACGAAGCCGAGAAGACATATAAGAAGCTCGGCACCAGACTCTCAAAGGTTGAAAGAGCCGTCATTCCCGGATTCTACGGAGCATATGCCGACGGCACCGTTAAGACCTTCTCAAGAGGCGGATCCGATATAACGGGTTCCATTGTTGCACGTGCCATCCATGCGGATGTGTATGAGAACTGGACTGATGTATCCGGATTCATGATCGCAGATCCCAGGATCATCAAGAATCCCGCCAAGATCGAGACCATTACCTACAGGGAACTCAGAGAGCTCGCATACATGGGAGCCGGAGTTCTTCACGAGGATGCGATCTTCCCCGTAAGACAGGAAGGCATCCCCATCAACATCAGAAATACCAACGATCCCGGAGATGACGGAACATGGATCGTAGGTACCACATCCAAGAAATCAAAGTATGTCATCACCGGTATCGCAGGCAAGAAGGGATTCTGTGCCGTCAATGTCGATAAGGATATGATGAACTCCGAGATCGGATTCGGAAGAAGGGTTCTTCAGGCGTTCGAGGAGAACAACATCTCCTTCGAGCATCTTCCTTCCGGCATCGATACCATGACCGTATTTGTACACCAGGATGAGTTCAGGGATAAGGAACAGAGCGTTGTTTCATCGATCCGCAGAATGACCGATCCCGACACCATTGATATCGAATCGGATCTTGCACTCATCGCCGTCGTGGGAAGAGGAATGAAGTCCACAAGAGGTACTGCGGGAAGGATCTTCTCCGCACTTGCCCATGCACATGTCAACGTCAAGATGATCGATCAGGGTTCATCCGAGATCAATATCATCATCGGTGTTGCCAATTCCGATTTCGAGACTGCGATCAGGGCAATCTACGATATTTTCGTCGAAACAAAACTTTGATCATTTCCTGTTTTCAGATTTTAAGGAGCCGGAAAGTTGAGCAGACACAAGAAAAAAAATAAGAAAGTAAATCAGGATACCGCCACTCTGAATACTTCCGGGATCGCGGCTGAGCAGGATAATCCCGAAGCCGCAGAGACGGAAAGCGCAGGAGATACCGAATTCGAAGAGTCTTTCGAAGAAGCATCCGAAGCTGAGGAAGCTCCTGAAGCTGCAGAAACCGATGTGAATGAAGGATCGGCCGCAGAGGATACCGAAGCCGAAAACGCAGAAGCCGGAGCTGAAACCGATGCCCCCGAAGCCGAGGAAGCGGATGAGGCCGCGGAAGCTGCCGGGATTGAAGAGGTGACCGAGACAGCCGAAGAGAGCGTATCCGGAACGGACGGATCGGAAGATGCTTCATCAGATGATTCCGAAGAAGGTGACGCATCGGAAGGTGCTGCGCAAGACCCGGCATCCGGAGAAGAGAAGAAGGAATCTTCGGAAAAGTCCAGAGTCAGCAGAAATGCCTTAAGGGAACAGACAGAGAACGAGAGATTAAGACGTGAAGCAAGGCACAGAAGAAGAGTACGCCAGCAGGTAACTGCGTACGTCATTCTTTTCCTCATAATTGCCGTTATCGGACTCGGACTGTTCTTCGGTATCAGATACTTTGTAAACAGATCAAGGGCGATAAAAGAGGCGGAGGCTGCCGCAGAGCTTGCACTTCAGCAGCAGCTTGAAGAAGAAGCAAATGCACAGGCCGAACCCGTCGAAGTTCCTGAGATACATACCGTTGACGAACTCGGGGATACTCCCCTGCAGCTGCTCGATGCTGAGATCGAAGCAGAAATCTCGCAGATGACACTTGAGGAAAAGGTTCAGGGAATAATGTTCATCACTCCCGAATCCATCACCGGTGTTGACAGGGTTGTCATAGCAGGCGACGGAACCGCAGCGGCACTCAGTGATTTCTGCCCCGGCGGAATCGTATATTCATCTAAGAATGTCACGGGTACGGACCAGTTTGCCACCATGCTTTCAAATACCCTCAATATGGTAAACCGTCCCGTATTTTTCGCGACAAGCGAGACGGGACTGAATGAATCCGGACTTATCGGAACAGGTGCCGTGGAAAGTGTCATGACACCCGCGCAGGCTGCCGAGGGCGGCGATGTGGAGGCTGTGGTATCCACCGGCATCTCAATAGGCACCGGACTTTCCGCTATAGGTATCGGAGTTGATTTTGCACCCGTGGCCGATCTTTCGGTAACCGCGGGAGGAATAGGCGAAAATGCAGCCTACGGAAGCGATGCTTCGGTTGTGACTCCCTATGTAACGGCGATGGCTGACGGTCTTTCACAGGGCGGAGTCATTGCGGCATATAAGTACTTCCCTTCGCTTGCCGCTTCCAATCAGGATCCTCTTCACGGAAGGGCACTGTGTGACAGAACCCTTGAAGAGTTCCGCGCCAATGAATTCCAGGTATGGCTTTCCGCGATCAATGCCGGAGCACAGATGATACAGATGAGTAACGTCATCTATCCTTCGATCGATAACGATTCACTTCCTTCAACACTTTCGGAGAAGACGGTTACCGGAGTTCTCAGGGATGAACTTAAATACGACGGAGTCATCGTGAGCGGACCTTTAAGCGATGCAGCCATTACCGAGTACTACACCCCTGCCGAAAGCGCCGTAATGGCCCTTAAAGCGGGCTGTGACATGATCTATTCGTCTCCTCAGCCCAGAGCAGCCGTAGAGGGCATTATCGAGGGCGTAACGAGCGGTGTGATATCCGAAGACAGGATCGACGATGCACTCATCAGGATCTACCGTATCAGGTACGCGGCAAGACTTGAAGAACTTAGGGCACAGTACGAAGCCGATGCCATGAATCTTGGCATAGACCTTACAGGCGTAGCATACTGATCATAATAAAATTACCCCGGGTAATTCCGGGGTAAATGATTTAAGGGGTTTTTCGCAATAAAAAACTTCTCTGATCATCAGAGAAGTCCGAGAGCGACAGACGGGGCTCGAACCCGCGGTCTCCACCTTGGCAAGGTGGCGCTTTACCAACTAAGCTACTGTCGCATCAGTCTGCTTTCGCACGACAAAAGTTAATATACTAAAAAGCAGACTCTTTGTCAACAAATTTTTTTACTTTTCCGAATCCTTCTTTTCGATGGCCAGAATACCCGCAAGTTTGGGTGATGCTTTCTTCTCTACGATGCTCCAGATCATGAAGGAGATTATCGCACAGAAGGTTCCGGTGATGATTCCGCAGATGACGTCTGTGGGGTAGTGAACACCGACATACAGCCTCGAAAATGCGATCAGTGCCGCCATGATGATGGCCGGGATTCCGATCTTCTTAGGTCCCTTTACAAGGAAGACTACGGCAGCTGCAAATGATGCTCCCGAGTGTCCGGAGGGGAATGAAGGATCGTGCTGTCTTTCGATAAGGAGCTTTAAGCCGTCAACCACCTCGTAAGGACGGATGCGTCCGACATTGGGTTTGATGAGTACGTTGTTGATAAGTACGGAGAAGACAAGTGCGATACCTGCCATCATACCTAAGGGGCGGGTCTTCTTGAAGAAGAGCATTACGATCGCGATGAGGATCCAGAAGATACCTTTGTCACCGAGATGGGTTATGAGCTTCATGACGGGAGTAAGAACATCGCTTCTTACATTCTCCTGAAGCCAGATAAGGAACTGACCGTCCCAGGGCATGCTGAAAAATGCGTCCATGTAATTGTTTTCCTTTCAATTTAGGTTTTATCCTGTATAGTCACAGGTTCAATGATAACACAAAAAGAGGTTTTTATGTACGATAATGTTCAGGTCATAATACCGTCCTTAAACCCGGACGAGAAACTTGCCAAAACCGCGGCGGGAATGATAGAGAAGGGTTTTACCGACGTTATCCTTGTAGATGACGGATCCGATGAGGCTCACAGGGGTGAGTTCGGCAGGATCAAAGAGTCATACCCGGATAATATCACCGTTCTTGTTCACGAAGTGAACAGGGGTAAGGGCCGTGCGATGAAGACGGCTTTCGAATATGTCATGAAGGAAAGGAAGGATTCTCTCGGCGTTGTTACCGTCGACGGTGACGGACAGCACACACCTGATGATGCCGCCAAGTGCATCGATGCGATGATCGCAAAGAAGGCGTTCATCATAGGCTGCAGGGATTTCTCACTTCCTCAGGTTCCCGCGCGAAGCAGGCTCGGAAATGTCATCACGAGAAACGTGTTCAGATATGTGTGCGGAATAAAGGTTTCCGATACACAGACCGGTCTCAGGGCCGTTCCCGCGGACCTTCTTTCATACATGGCCGGAGTGGAGGGCGACAGATATGAGTATGAGACCAACCAGCTTCTCAAGATAGGATCCGACGGGATCGCATATGCCGAGGTTCCCATTGAGACGGTCTATATCGATGACAATCAGACCTCCCATTTCCATCCTTTCAGGGATTCCGCGCGTATTTACGGAGTCATACTGAAATTTGCCGCAAGCTCGGTGATTTCGTGTATAATAGACTTGGTCTGTTTCAGAGTCATTCTGCTTTTTATTCCTAAGTTCATCGCAGAAGCAACGAGGGGGACTATAGCGGGAACTCTTGCCAGGATAATATCCGCGGCTTGCAATTTCCTGATCAATAAAAAGGCAGTATTTTCGCATAAGGGTGGTACGGTAAAGAGTGCCGCCAAGTATGTGCTTTTGGCTTGTGCCCAGCTGGGAGCGTCTCTGGGGCTTGTTGCGCTGTTTACCTTCTGCTTTAACGTCAGCAGCGACGGGCTCAAGACCCTTATCAAGGCCGTTGTCGACACTTGTCTGTTCTTTATAAGCTTCAAGATCCAGAGAAACTGGGTCTTCAAAAAATAAGAAAGGTTGTATCTGTAAAATGTCCAGTCGTAAAGAAAAGAGGTCCGGGACGGGGGCCCGTACCGCAAAGATCGTATTGAGGATCATAGGAAGATTTTTCGCGATCCTCGGAGTTACCGTAGCTCTGGTTCTGATTCTGCTTATCGGTGCATGCTTTCTGGCAATGCACGGTCCCTCACCCGCATTCAGAAGCCAGTTTGCGATGTTCGCATATGAGACCAGTGCTCTTAAGTGGCTTCCCAAGCTTTTCATAGGAGAAGATGCTTTCAATCAGATCGTGGCAGAGAACACCATGCCCGAGGCCGAGGACGGAACCGCATCCAATACCGAGCTGATCCAGATCGCGGATCCCGCTCAGATTGATGAAAGCGTTAAGCCCATCGTGATCGAAGAGATCAACGGCGGAACATATCACGGATACATGATGATAATACAGGACCCTTCGACCGTATTCGTCGGAACCGTAGATCAGTTCAGACAGGGAGACGGAGACGTCGTTAAGAAATTCTGCGAAAGATACGGTGCCATAGGCGGAGTTAACGGCGGTGAGTTCGTCGATATGGGTTCATACAGCTACACCGCATGTCCCGTCGGCGGAGTTATCTCCGAAGGAAATCCCGTTTATGAGAACAATGGGACCGGCAAGTGGAATCTCGTATGCCTTACGAATGACAATAAGCTCATCCTGCTCAAGGGTTATTCCGTTCAGCAGGCGCTCGAGCTCGGTGTAAGGGATGCCGTCCACGTAAAGCATGAGACCGGACCGTTCCTTATCATCGACGGCGAGCCTCTTGAGGTTCCCAGCATCGATGTTTACGGCGGAGGAAAGAATCCCCGTACCGCGATAGGACAGCGTGCCGACGGTGCGATCCTTATGTGCGTCATCGACGGACGTCAGGCATCCAGCCTTGGCGCAACCTTCAAGGAAATGATCGACATCATGCAGGATTACGGTGCGATCAATGCAGCATGCCTTGACGGCGGCACTTCGACACAGATGGAGTATAACGGCATCACCGTTAACAATCCTTATTCACCTACGGGACCCAGAAGATGTCCCACTGCATTTATCATCAGGAGTACCGAAGAGAACACCTCCTACGATGCACTTGCTATTATGAACGGGGAGGCGTAAGAGATGAGCAGAA
>JAEEGK010005635.1_pt1 | contig 30280 bp, 18 predicted proteins | sample 8958771 | NCBI WGS metagenome assembly JAEEGK01 (sample SAMN16246547, study PRJNA631951) | gut metagenome | biome: gut microbiome; feature: rumen; material: SC-attached | host: Bos | place: Iran: Karaj | collected 2018-10 | reverse complement strand
CAACTGCTGCTTGACATGCATTTATGTTACTTATTACTTGCTCTTTTCCTTGACGGTTTTCTGTGCCCTCTTTAAGGACTAGGATGTTTGGGTTTAACATGTTCATTTTTTTTTTTTTTTTTAAATAATTTTATTTAATTCTAGAAGTTTTAAGTTTTGAATTTATGATTTAATATGGATTTTTTATTTTTTTTTTTTAAATTAATTTATTATTTTTTTTTTATTTAAATTTTTATTGATTTTTATTCATTGGTTTAAATTTTAAAATTTAAATTTTTGGATTTAATTATTATTTTTCATAGTTAAAAAATGTATTATTTTGTTTTTGCTTTTTTTTGAATTTTTGGATGATTTTTGAAAATAAAATTTATATAATATTAAAAGAAAAAATAAAAAAAGCATAAGATAATTAAGTTATGATAATTTTGATATCATAAAACTTGAAATATTAAAATTCACAATTAAAAAATTGTTTAAATTCAAAAATTAAATATTTAAAGAAAATATTGTCAAAAAATTCAAATTAAAAAATAAAACCAATGTCAACATATGAAATAATAAAAGAATATCAAAATAACTTTTCAGATATACAAGAAACATTTCCAATAGATTCTAAAAAATTATTTTCAACACATAAATCAATAATAAAATCAATAATGGAAAATTTAAATTTAAAAAATTTTTCTCCAGAAACTCAAAGACAAATTGATTTAGAATATAAAAAAATATCAAATCAAAATTTTGAAATATTCAAATCACAATTATTATCATATCTCGCAGAAAAATTTAAAGATATTGATGGAAATGTGCATAGTGGATATTATAAATCAATAGATGAATATAAAAATGATATTGATAAATTTAAAGAAAATGTTCTTAAATTTGCACCAGAAGGACCAAAAAGAGATTCTTTAATATTTAAATTTATTTTTGATCAAATTAATATTGATACTGAAATAATTATTAATTCTAATATTAGTTTATATGAAGATGAATTAATTGAGAAAGAAAATATTTTAAAAAATATTAATATTAATATTAAAGATTCTAAAAATGAAGCTGAAAAAATTTTAAAAGATATTGCTTTGAAAGAAGCTTTAATTAAACAATTAGAAAATGATAAAACTGATTTTTTGAAATTAAGTTCTTTTAATACTGAAAAATTAAGTAAAATTCTTAAAGATAAAGGAAATGAAATTAATAAATTAAATGATAAAATTGAAGAATCTGAAAATAATAATTTGAAAATAATAAATGAATTAAAAGAAAAAATAAAAAAAGCAGAAATTAATCAAAATAATAAAGATAAATTAGTAAATGATTCAAAAAATGAATTTGAAAAAATAAAAATTGAATTACAAAGTAAAATTGATTTACTTGAAAAACAAATTAAAAATGCAAATGAAGAAAAATCTTTAGCATTAAAAAATTTAACTAAAGAATTATTATTAAATTCAAAAAATGTAGAAATTGAAAAATTTCAAAATCAAATAAATTCACTTAATAAGAAAATAGAAAAATTATCAGAAGAAAATATGGATTTACAAACTAAATTATTAGAAAAAGATAAAGATTTAGAATTTCAAAAAGAAAAATCAGAAAAATTAATTTCTGATTATGAAGAAAGAATAAATGAAGCAACAAATAAACATGAAGAAATAGAAAATGAAATAAAAAATATGAAAGATTTAGAAAGTGATAATTTACAAGAATTAAAAACAAATTATGAAACAAAAATTGGAGAAATGAAAGGAAATTATTCAAAATCTGAATTAATATATAAAGATAGAATTGACAATTTAAATAAATTAATTGAAAAAACAAATGAAGAATTATCTAATTTAAAAGAAGAAAATGAAAAAAATTCAAATAAATTAGAAGAATTACAATCTCAAACTTTAAAAGATAAAGTTGATTATGATAAATATATTAAAATACTTGAAGAAAATTATAAAAGAATTTTATCACAATATGAAGATTGTGTAAAAGAAAATAATAATTTAAAAGCACAACAAGAAAGTGATATTATTAGAATAAATAATGAGACAGAAAATAAAATAGTTAAAATAACAAAAGAAAATGAAAAATTAATAAATGAAATCGAATCAAAAACAAATGAATATACTTTAAATGAAGAAAATTTAAATGAAAAAATAATAGAAACAGAAAAACAAATTCCAATATTAAAAGAAAAAATAGATGAATTAACTCAAATTTTAGAAGAATTAAAATTACAGAAATTAAATCAAGATTCAGAATTTGAAGAACAATGTGAAAAAATAAAAGAAGAAAATGAAGAAGAATTAGAATTATTAAAACAACAATATGAAGATGATATTGAAAATAATAATAAATCTCTAGCAAAAAATATTGAATTTGCAAAAAATGATTGTGAAGAACAAAAAATTGAATTATTAGAAAAAATGAAAGAAAATGAAGAATTAAATAGAAAAAATGAAGAAGAATTAATAAAATTATATAAAGAGAAATTAGAAATTTTAGAACAAATAAAAAATGAAAAAATTGATGATTTAACAAATGAAATTTCTCAAATTGAAGAATCAAATCAAGAATATATTGAAAAAACTGAATTAGAATTAACAGAAACTGAAGAACAAATTAATAAATTAAATGAAGAAATGAAAGATGCTTCTTTTATTTTATCTAATATTCAATCTTCTCATAATGAAATTATGAAAAATAATTATGATGAATTCAAAAAAGAAAAAGATAATTTAAAAGATACTTTAAATGATTTAATTAATCAATATAATGAAAGTTGTATTCAAATTTCTATTTATAAAACACAAAATGATAATTTGAATTTGAAAATTAAAAAATTAAATGAACAAATTGAAGAAATAAATCAAAAATTAGAAGAATTAAAAGAAAAAAATGAAAAAAAAATATTAGAAATAAATAATGAAATTGAAAAAAATGAAAAAGAAATAATAAATATGAAAACAAATTTTGAACAACAAATTGCTTTAAAAAATCAAGAAATAGATTATATTAATGAACAAATAATTGAAAAAAAAGAAGAACTTGAAGATTTTCAAAGAACTTTTGATGAAAAAATTTCTCAATGTAAAGCAGAACTTAATAAAGAATATAGTGAAAAACTTGCAGAAATTAAAAGAGAAAAAGAAGAACTTGAAGATACTTTAAATGATAAGAAAAAAGAATATAAAGAATTAGAATTAAATTATCATAGTAAAGTTGCTTTATTAATAAAAGAAAATGAAGTTTTAGTAGAAAAATTAAATAATACAACAAATCAAGCAGAAGAATTAGAATTAAATCTTGAAAAAGAAAAAGAAGATAATTTAAATAAAATAAATTCTCTTAAAAAAGATTACAAAGATAGAAATGAACAATTAACAAAAGAAAATGAAGTAATAGAAGGAAAATTATCAAAAATACAAAATGAATATAATGAAATGAATGACATATATGAAAAAGATAAAATATTATGGGAAAGTAAATATAAAAAATTATTAGAAGAAAAGAAAAATGAAGAAAAAGAATTAAATGAATTAAAAGAAAAATACAATTCAAATGTAGATGATTTACAAATGAAAGTACAAAATGATTTAATTAACTTACAACAAATATACAATGATGCAATAACAAAAAGAGATGATAAATTTAATACTCAAATTACAAATGCAAATAAAGCTTTTGCGCAAAAAATGGAATATATAATTAATTTAAATCACGAATTAACTGTTAAAAATAGAGAATTAATTGATACTTTAAATAAATATGAAAATCAAGGAGATTTAAAAGAAAAAGAATCAAAATTAACACTTTCTTTAAAATCTGCAGAAGGATATAAAAAAGATTTAAATGATTTATCTAAATTAAAAGATAAACAAATTGAAGATCTTCAAGCTCAAATTTTATCTGAAAGAAGAGAATTTACTAATAAAATTATTGAATTAGAAAAAAAAATAAAAGAATTTGAAATGAAAAGAAGTTCATTTACTGCAGATTCTCTTAAACAAAAAGCAAATTCTGAAAAAGATTCTGATGGACAAAATTTATTAATTGAAAGATTAAAAAATAGAATTGCTTCTTTAGAAAAATCTAATTTTAGACTTCAAATTGATAATAGAGATACTGTTAAAGATAATAAAAATTTAAGAAGAAAATCAGTTACTAATTCAAATTCAATGAATTTTATTCCTAAATATAAAGTTTCATATTCTAATAAAGAAAATATTAGAAATTCAAGTAATCTTCCAAATGATTTTAATATTAGTAAAAGGAATTTATTAAGTAAATTTAATCAAAAAACAGAAGAAAATGATAGTGAATATAATTTTAATAGTAAAGAACCAAGTTTAATTATGAATGCAAGTGATATTGATGATAAACAAGATTAAGGTAATAAGATAATTAATGTTTATTTATATATTTATTATTTTTATTTAATTAAAAAATGATTTTATTTAATAAAAAAATATATATTCATTTTTTTTTATATTTAAAAATCTAATAATGATATCAATTTAAATTATTATCTATATTATATTATATTATTAAAATTCTATATTATTACGTCATATTATTGTGTTTCTATTTTATTAATAGAATTATAATTTCCATTTAATTTATTTTTTAAAAGATGAATTGGATTTTTTTTCCCAATAAATTTATTAACTTTAAAATATGAATTATTATTAGAATTTTGTGTAGTTAACATTAAAATAGTTTGATTTGGTGAATTACTAAATTTTTTAATAATAGTATTTTTTTTCCCTTGAGAATAATTTTTACAAAAAGTAACATTATTTTTATCAATTAAATTATTATTAATAGGAGATTTAAGACTACAATCAATTTTAATTTTTTTAAGTGAACTTGATTTTTTTTTCTCAATATAATTTTCTTTAACACCATCAGAATTTTGTTGAAAAACAATAATTTTTTTAAGACTTTCATTTCCAATTCTGCTTCCAGAAAAAGTACTTTGTGTCTCAGCAGAAATATTATTTTTTAAATTATCAATTCCACCAATTGCAATTTTAAACTCTTCTTCAATATTTAATTCATTATCATCATTTTTAAAAGTATATCCAAGATACTCTGCATTTTTTCTTTTTTTATAACCAATCTCAGAAGGATAAAACGATTCTTTATAATTAAATTTTTCAAAATATCTTACATCATAATCATTATTTAAAATAGGAATAAATGGAGGTTTCATATTTAAAACATTATCCCAATTTATTCCTTTAAAGAAAGGATGATTTTTTATTTCTTCACTTCCATTTTTTCCTAATCTAACATTAGGATAATTAATTAATTTTTTAATTAAATCAATTGCATCATTACTTAATTTAATTCTCTTTGGTATTTCTAAAAAACTTTCCCAATGTAAAATTTTATAACAAACTTCTCTAGTATCTTTTGAATAAAAAGGTGCATATCCGCATAACATTTCAAAGAAAATTGTACCAACACTCCACCAATCAATTTCTTTACCATAACCTTTTTTATTTAAAACTTCAGGTGCGACATAAAATGCAGTTCCAACACAAGAATAATTCTTTTTATGAGACATTTTTTCATTATTAAATTTATTTTGTAATAAAATATTATAATTATTATTATCATATAATTTATCTGAGACTTTACAAAGACCAAAATCACTTAATTTAATATGACCATTTTTATCAATTAAAATATTATCTGGTTTAATATCTCTGTGAATACAATCTGAATTGTGTATTGATTCAATTGCTAATATAATTTCAGCCATGTAAAATTTTGCTTCATTTTCTGTTAAAATATCCTTTTTTATTAATAAAGTCATAAAATCACCTCCAGCTACAAATTCCATTACTAAATATAAGTAATCTCCTTCTTGAAAAGATTCTTTTAATTCTACTATCCATTTACTTTTTAATTTTGACATTATTAATTGTTCATTTCTTGTGTGAATTATTTGATTTTTTAATTCTATTACTTCTTTTTTTATTTTTTTTATTGCTACTATTTTACCCGTTTTTCTTTCTCTACATACATGAACTTCACCAAACGCACCTCTTCCTATTATTGATAGTGATTCGTAATTGTATATACTTTGTTTTTCTCTTTTTTTTCGGTATTTTGTTAATTCTTTTTCATATATTTCTTTTTTTACTCTTTCTTTGTCTTCTTCTGGAATTCTTAAAGAATTTATTTTTTCTATTATTCCATTCCATTCTAAATTCTTTATTGTTTGAAGATTGTATTTTCTTTGAATGTAATTTTTTGCTATTTTTACTTTGTCATATGTTTTTTGACTTATTTTATTTCTTCTTAAAAGTTCTTCTAAGTTTTCATCATTATTCATATTTTAAATAATAATTATTTGTTGCTTGTTTGTGGTTCATACAAAAAATTATATAAATATAAAAAAATATATTAAATTAATGGAATTATAATTAAAAATAAAATTAAATTCAAAAAAATAAAGTAATTTATTCAAATTTAATGTTAATAAAAATGAATAAACTAAATATAGTTGTCGATAATTATAATATTTTTATCTAATAAAGTTAATTAGTGAAATAAAGAATATTTTCTTTCAATATTTAAAATAATAATTAGGTAATGTGAGGTAATTTAAATAATCTAAATTCACCCTTTACAGGAAAGTTTAATAAATTTGAAGAAAGGAAATTAAATAAATATAAACAAATATTATTTATATTAACCATAAAAATTAAAATCATTTTTTCCTATTCTATTAAAATGTTTTATTATTTTAACACAAACAAAAAAAAGATTTCTTATTTATATTTAAATAAAAAACAACTAAAAATAACATCTTAATTAAAAAAAAAATAAATATTATAACAATTTAATAAAACTAAAATTAAAAAACAATTAATAATTAATTAAAAGATTTAACTTACAAAAAAAAATATAAAAAAATAAAAATGAGTACATTTGCAAATTCCCCATTATTATCAAATCAAAACATAAGAATAATAACTCGTTTACGAGGGCCATCAAATCAAATATCAAAAGAATTATTTCAACCTCAACCAAATATAATATCATCAAAAACTCCAAATAAAAAAAATCAAACCCAAAAAAAAATATCATCAAAAAGTCCAATATCAAAAAAGCAAAATTTAGGTTTAAATTCTGAAACAAAATACACAATGTTCACTTGTAAACAACCATCAAATCTTTTAATAATATCATCAAAACCAATAAAAGGTTCATCAATAAATGAAACTTTTATAACAAAAAATGATTTATATGATTTTAGTCAATCAATTTTAAAAGAAACTTCACTTTTAGAATTTGATAAAGTTTACAATGAAACACATTCATTAGAAAAAATTTATAATGAAAATATTAAAGACAATATTACTAATTTATTTCATGGTAAAAATTCTTGTGTTTTATTTTTTGGACCAATTGATGGAGGAAAAAGTTATTCTTTAAGAGGAAGTGCAGATACAAAAAATAATGAACATGGAATTTTATCAAAAGCAATTAATGATATTTTTAGTCTTGTTGAATTAACAAAACAAGCAAATCAAAATGAAAAAATTAATTCATTTTTTATTGTTAAAATTTCTGCTTATCAAGTTTATTTAGACTCAGTTCATGATTTATTATCAAGAGAAATTAAACAAATTAAAGTTGAACAATATTATGATGATAATTTAATTAATACTAATTTAGTTAATTTAACTCAGAAACAAATTAAAAATAAAAGTGATTATGATAATTTTATACAAGAAGCAGTGAGACAAAGAAAAAATTTAGCACAAGTTTTAAAAGTAAATGAATTAAAAAGAAAAAGTCATTTAGTTATATCAATTTCAATTGAAAAAAGAGAAATTACTTCTGATGGTATTTCTAGAATAAATAATGAAAATTTAATTGATAATTATGCACAAATTGATTTTGTTGAATTAGTTTCTAGTAATTTTGGTTTAATTGGTGATATTGATGATAATGATTCATCAATGAATGGAATTTTATATCAAAATACTAGTAAAGTATTTAATTCTTTAAGTGATAATATTGTTTGTACTTCTTCAAATTTGACTCCGAAAAATGAAAGTAAATTAACTTTATGTCTTAAGAAAACAATTAGACCTAATAGTAATATTGTATTAGTTAATTGTATTATTCCTTGGGAATATCCTTTAAATAATTCTTTTAAAGCAATTAAATTTGGAAATTGGATTCGAAATCAAGTAATGAATTTAAGTGAAAATGATATTATGAAAAATAATAATTTAAATCCATTTTCTAATAATTATGATAATGAAAATATTATAAATGATAATAATATGAATAATATGAATTTAAATAGAAATAATATGAATAATATTAATAATATAATGAGTAATAATAATTTAAATCAAATGAATTCTAAAAGTTTTCAAGAAGATAATTTAATGTCACATGAACAAGGAAATATGGATAATATAATTTATAAAGGAGATCAAAATACTTTTACACCAAAATCAGTTGCAAATAATAGTATTAATATGAGTGGATTTGGGAATGATTTAAATAATAAAACTTTTAATACAATGCCAAATAATATGAATGAACCTTCAACAAATTTAAGATCAATTCCAAATACAAGTATTAATAATCCAAATTTAAGTCCAGGTAAAATAAAATCAATTTATAAACCAGGAAGTCCTTTTAAAGATTTAAATTGTAATAATAATTATAGTTCAAATGATGAAAATGATATAAGAGAAATTAGACAAAAAATAAGAAAAAAATATAAGTCTTCAGATATGTCAAATCAACCACAAAATATTAATCCAAATCAAATAAATCAATTAAGAGGATTAAAAAATCCAAATTTTTCAAATTCATTAAATAATAATATTAATTCAGATGATTTTATTAGTCCAGAACAAAAATTACAAAATTTAGAAAATTCTTTAAGACAATTAGAAGAAAAAAGTTTTGAAATGAATCAACAATTGGAAGATATAAGAAATCAAAGAGATAATGTTAATTTAACTACTTTTGCAAATAGAGGAACAATTTCTTATTTACCAGATTCAGAAATTGAAAAAATAAAAGTTGAACATGTTACTTTAAAGAATGATAATATTATTTTAAGAGAAGATATGAATAGATTAGTTGATACAAATAAACATTTAGAAGATGAATTAAATAATCAAAGAAATAGAAATATTGAATTAGCAAATGATAATGAAAGATTAACTCAAGAAAGATTAAAAATTGAAAATCAATTAAAAGAAACTTTAAATGAATTAGAACAAAATAAAATATCAAAAAAAACTTTAGAAGAATTATATTCAGATAAAATTAAAATGGAAAATAAAATGAAAGAGAATGAAAATGAATTAAATAAAATGAGAGATGAAAAATCAAAATATGAAATTGATTATAAAGTACTTAAAGAAAGATTTGATGAATTAAAAAAGAATTTTGATAATTTAAATTGTGAATATATTCAAACTAAACAAAATCATAATGAAGAAATATCAAAAATTGATGAAAAAGTTGATTTATTAACAAGAGAAATTGAAACTTTACAAAAAGAAAATTCTGGTTTAAGACAAAATGATGAAAGACAAAGATTAGAATTAAATTCAATGGAAAAACAAAGAGATAATTATAGAGATAAATATCAAGAACAAAAAAATAATAATGATTTACTTGCTACTAAATTACAAGAAATTGAATCTGATTTTAGAAATTTAATGAAAGAAAAAGAAAATGAACAATATTTAAAAATGAGAGAAGATGAAGAAAGAAGAATGAAGTTTGAATCTAAAAATAAATTAGTTAGTGAATTACAAAATAGAATACAAAATTATAGAAATCAAAGATTAAGAAAAAAATTGGATGAAGCATAATATATAATTATTTTAATTTTTAAAAAAAATAAATCAAATTTTTTTTTTTATTTAATCATAAAAAAAAGATTGTATATAAATTATTTTTATTTTTCATTTTAGTTACATAATTCTATAAAATTTCACACATTCAAATATGAAATTATTATAATTCAAATTATTTTTTATTATTACCTAACTTTAAAAAAAATATTATATATATTTTTGAATTTGATAGATTATTGTTAATCAGCTATTAATTTTATTTTTAATTCTCCTATATCATTTCCTATTTCCCCATTATTATCACTTATTAATTGATATTTTAGTGAATAATTATCAGAATTATAATTTTTAAATATAATTTCAACTGAAAATAAATAAACAATATTATCATTGTTTTCTTTATCAATTTCTTTTATTTTTGAAGGTAAAAAAAAAATATCAGAATCTTCATTAATACATCTAATAAAAGTATCTTCAGGCCAATTTAAATTATCTTTACTATTATTATATACTTTTATTTTATATTTTTTAGTGAAACCTGGTGTAAGATTTTTTTTATCTATTAATATATCTTCATTTTGTATAAATTTACATGAATAATTTGTATTAATTTTATTTAAGAAAAATTCTTTTATTAATTGTTTTAGATTATTTATTATATTTTTATTATTATTTTCCCAAACATTTGAGTTTATCAAATTATCATAATTTTCATATAATTTATATAATTGTTTAGATAAAAATTGAACTTGAGTCTGAAGTTCAGGAATTATTCTAATTTTTACTTTTAAATCTTTGATTTCATTTTTTTGAATTTCATAAAATTTTTTATATTCAGATAATTTATTTATTTCTTCTTTCATTTTTTTTATTTCTTCAAAATATTCACTATTTCCTTCATCTAATAATTCTTTATTTAATTGTCCTATTTTAATTTCACGAAGATTTGCAATTTTAAATTCAATTGTTTTACATTTGTTTTCATATTGTTTTTTATAAGTTTGATAATCTTTATCATTTTCTATATTAACTATAAATTTTTCTCCTTCCAATTTGTAAAATGTAAATTGAAGAATAATTAATTGTTTTTCTTTTATTGAAAAGAGTCTTTTAATTTCTTTAATCAAAGAGTCAAAGTCATTTGAATATTCAAATTTCTTTCTAATTTCATATCTCATTGTTAAAATCGACATTATTTTATTTATCGAATATTAAATTATTTTTATATTATCACAAAAATTTTTAAACAAAGGATTCTAATATTTATTCTTCTCTTTATTTCTTTTATTTAATTAGTTAAATCAAAAAATAATTGAGATCTAATTAAATAAAAAAGAGAAAAAGAGAAATAAATAATAAAAATTTAAAAAAACTTATATTTATCATAATAATAATAATATTTAATGAGATATTAATAAATATTTCAAATTGAGGAAATTTCAAAAGAAAAGATTTGTGAAGAGAAAACAATTATATAATATAAAATAATTAAAAAATATTCATTTAATTAATTTTAATAAATTTAAAAATTAATTTTAATATTTTATTTTAACTTTAATAAAAGGTAAAAAAACAAAAAAACAAAAAAGAAACTAAAAAGAAGAAAGTTTGTATAAATGATAAAAATATTTCAAAAATAAAATAATCAAAATAATAGAATGCAAAAATGATAATTATTGATAATTTTGTTTAATTTTATATATATAATTATTAATTAAATTTAAATATTAAATAATTATTTATTTAATTTTTTTTAAAAAAATAATTATTCATAAATAATGAACTTAAAGCAGATTTTAAATCCTAAAAATTTTGAAGGTACAATAAAAGAAAGAATGAAAAAAGTGGATTTTGGATATTTTATATTTTTAATCACATCATATAAAACTATTCATATGATTCACAAAAGAAATCCATTATATAAATATATTCATCACTTTACTCCCTATATTTCAAAAAAAAATGAAGAAGATATAAAAGAAACAAATAATATAAATCATTTTAATGATTTAAAATTAGAACCTTTAGATAAAAAGTCACTTAAAACAAAAGAAATTTTACTTCAATTTAATGTTAAAAGTATAAGAGATTTACAAAGATTTCAAAAATTTGAAATTAATAAAATAAATAATGAATTTAAAGAAAAAGTATTACATATACAAAAAAATGTACGCTGTTTTTTAAAGAGAATAAATATTATTCGTTTATTATATACTGTTATGATTAGAAATTGTTTAATTGGGGTAATAAAAATACAAAAATTTTATAAAAAATTTGCCAGAAGGCGAGATTTTAAAATAGAATTCTTTACTAATTATATATTAGAATATAGAAATGAAAAATCAAATATATTAAAAGATTTATTATATACATATGAAGTAAGATTAGAAATTAAAAATAAAATTTTTATAAATCAAATATTAAAACAAAGATTTGAAAAAATAATATTAATTCAAAAATATTGGTTAAGTAAAAAATACAGAGAAAAAGTTTTAAATTTAATTAAATATGAAAAAGATAAATATGTTTTATTATATCCATATTATTCAAAAAAAGTTCAAATTAAAATATTAATTGATAGAAAATTACATTTATTTAAAAATTATAATTTTACTATTTGTCCAATTAGAAAAATGCATATTTTATATATAAAATATTCTGAATTACCAAGTAAAAAATATTATTGTCAAATTTATGCAGATGGAGAATTAATTGGAGATCAAAGATTTCCTTTTGTTCAATGGAAAGATAATAATTTTTATAGTGTTATTAAATTTTATCAAAAAGGAAATGAAATTATTGAAGTATCTGAAAGTGATAGTGATGAAGAAGAAAAAAAAGAAGAAAAAATTGATTTGAGAATTCATAAAAATGAAGAAAAGAAATTTAAATCAAAAGAAGATATTATTAAAGGAATTAAAAAGGAGATTTTAGAAGAAATTAAAGAAGAAGATATTGAAGATAATGAAGATGGAAGAAAAAATGAAGAAGAAGAAGAAGAAGAATCAGAAAATGAAGAAAAAGAAGATGAAAAGAAAATAGAAAAAAATAATAATATAGATGAAGAAAAAAAAGATGAAAATAATAATAAAAATAAAGATAAAATTTTAAAAGAAGATAATAAAAATGATATTCGAAATGATGAAAAAAGAGAAAATGAAAATAAAAATGAAGAAAAAAAAGTTGAAGAAAAGAAAATTGAAGAAAAAAAAATAGAAAATAAAAAAGAAGAAGATAAAAAAGAATCAGATGAATCAGATGAAGATGAAGAAGAAGAATCAGAAGAAGAGAAAAAAGAAGAGAAAAAAGTAGAAAAAAAAGAAGAAAAAAAAGAAGAGAAAAAAGAAGAAAAGAAAAAAGAAATAAAAAAAGAAGAAGAGAAAAAAGAATCAGATGAATCAGATGAAGAAGAAGAAGAAGAATCAGAAGAAGAGAAAAAAATTGAAAATAAAAAAGAAGAAAAAAAAATTGAAAATAAAAAGGAAGAAAAAAAAATTGAAAATAAAAAAGAAGAAAAAAAAGAATCTGATGATGAAGAAGAAGAAGAAGAAGAAGAAGAAAATTAATTATAATAAAATTTACATCAAATACTTTTGAGTATTCGATTTATTAAAAATATGTATTATTTAAATTGAACTTTTTAAAAAATAATAATAAAATAAAATATAATTGAGCACAATAATATAATAATTAAAATATTTAATATAAAATTTTACTATTATTCATATTACAATTTAAAAATTTTTAATCAAAAATTTAATAGAACAAGCAAATAAATTATGACAAAATGAAAAAAAATAAAAAAATAAAAATTTTTTTAACTATTGTAATTATAAAAAAACTATATCTTACATCATGAATAATTATTTAAATAATGAAATTTACATCATGAAAAAAATAATAATCAAATCAAATATAATAAACAATCATTTTTGTTATAAAGACATATTTGAATTATCCAAAGACATATTACTTAATTCTTCATTCTCAAAACTAATGTCATTTGTAGAATATTCATCAGAGTAAATTTTATGTAAATTTTTTCCATAATAATATGAAAATAAAAATAAATTATGTTCTAATTTTTTAATTTTTTTCATATTTATATTAATACTAAAATCTTTTTCTCTATCATTTACAAAATAAGAATATAATTTCCTTACATCATTTCTTGAAAAAAGCATTTTTAATAATTGTTTATTATATGATTTATATTGAATTTTCTCACTATTAACAGTAAAAGTAAATGGAGCAGAATTATTTTGAATAAATTCTTTCCAAAAAATTGGATCTTTTTCAAAAATATTATCAAATTGTTTTTGTTCTAGTTTTAATTTTACAAATTTTTTAAATTCTCTAATAAATGCTTTATCCATTAATTCTGTTTTTAATCCATCAATTAATAATTTTTTTCTTCCTCTTTTATTTTTATTACTCAATAAACAAGAACTCATATTTAATTTCATACTATTATTTAAATTATCCGTATTATATACATTAAATATTTTTTTTGTACTATCATTTGTCATTGTTGTATTTATACTATTTTTCATAGTTTTATTTTTACAAATAGAACTTTTACTTAATTTAATATCGATTAAACTCTTTTTAATTTTTAATAATTCAGAATCATCATCAACTGTAAAATCAATTTTATTAATTTCATTAATTGGAGTAGTTAAATTATTTAAATTATTATTTTGTTCAATTGATAATGAATTCATATTATTAAAATTATGAAGTAAAAAATTATTTTCTTTAATAAATGAATCATTAATTTCTTGTTCAAAAGAATTCATTTCAATAATTGTTTCAATGCCAGTATTATCTATTTTATAATTATTATCAACTCCTTTGAATTCTTCTTCTAAAATCATATGAGAATTTTCATTAAAATTTTGTTCAATATATGAAAAATCTTCAATAGGATTCTTTTTTTTATTTTGTAGTTGAGATAAATTTAAATTTCCTTCAAATAAATTTGTTGTTGTATTCATTATTTGTTGTTCTGATGACTCACAATTAGGAAATAAATTTATTTGAAGTGAATTATTTGGATTTTTGTCTTCTAATTCATCAACTTCTTCAATTTTATCGAAGAATGAAATGTAATGAAATGAATTATTTAAATGATAAGAATCCATTAAAATTTAATTTTTTTTGTTTTTTCGCTTATCATATTTTTATTTTTTTAATTTTTTATCTTAAATTTTAAGAGTTTATAATTAATGTTAATATCATTTTCTTTTTAAAGAGTTTTTTTATTTTCTATTTTTGAATTATAAATATATTGAAAACGATTTTTAAGACTTATTTTCATTAATTAATTTAAAAGTAAATAAAAATATTAAATTTATTTAACTTTTGATTAAAATTTATTGAATTGATATTATAATAAAAAAATTTAATTATTTAGGAAATATGTATTATTTTAATTATAATTTTTGATGAATAAAGAATAAATTTAAAATAGATAAATTAAAATAAAATATTAAGTATTTTTTTTAAATTCAATTTTTTACAATCTGTTTTTTTATTTTAAATATAATAAATGATTAATTTCTTTTAAAAATAGTTTCATTATTTTTAATGATATAGAATAAAAAAATAAAAAATTGATATTATATAATTTTCTCCTAAAACCTTATACAAACATAAAATTATCAATTTAAATTTACAAATATTACACCAATTTAACTTGTTAAAAAATTCTTTTATTTATAAAAAATTTAAATAGATTTACTCTTAGACCAATTTACTCTTTTTTTTACATTTTCTTTTACTATTAAATCATCACATAAATTTCTAAGAAATATTAATGAGGAGTTAATATTTGATAAATTATTTTCTTTATTACTATTTATATTTGAATTTGAAGGAGTTATATAATTTGTATTTGATTCTGAGATATTTTCTTTCCTATGACATAATAAATTTTTACTAACAAATCTATTTTCACAAGAATTTCCATTAAAAAATTCTTTAAAATGAATTTGATAATTTTCAAACATACTTTCATTTCTGAATAAACTTTTAAATACAATTTTTTTATTATTATTAACTTCAGAATTGATTTTTAAAAGAAGATAAGTTCTAATTTCATTATTACTTCTCATTAAAAAAAATATTTATTATATATATATTATATAATATTTATTAAGTTTAAAAATTTTTATTAATATTTAATTACTTAGAAGTAAAAAAAAGCACCAAAAAAAAGACAATAGATACAATATATATATACATAAATAAATAAAAAAAATTCAAAAAAAAAAATAAATTAATTCATAGAAACATTCTTCAAAATATCATCCTTATATTTTGTAATCAAATCTCTAATATCAGTATTATAATTATTATCAATCATATCAGTTGCAATAGTAACTAAAATTCTCCCTAATTGTAATAAAGCTTTATCATTAGAATCTTCACCCCAAAAAGATGAAATTAAAATTCCATTTTCTTTTTGTAATTTAAAATTTTGTTGCATATTATCAACAATAATCATTTTTTTTAAATCTCTACCAATTAAACTAATATCTTTTACAAAACTATTATTAACTATTGAACAATGATTTCTATATAATCTATAATTAAAATATTTTCCTTTTTTAATTTCAATAGCATCTAAAATTGGATCAGCATAACTTTTAGTTGCAGCTGTAAATGTAATTATTTCATAATATTCTTTTACTAAATTTAAAAAATTATAAAGAAAAGGTCTTAATCTTGAAATTCCTTCTTTTTTTTCATTTGTAATATATACAAAAGACATTAAAGTTTCATCTAAATCTAATATTAATGTTATTGGTTTTATTGGTTTATTTTTTAAGAAGAAATCATTTATTATTGGATTATTATATTTTTTTAAAGAAAATAATAAAGAACCTCCTTTATTATCTATTTGTAATATATTTGACATAAATATTTTATTTATTGTATTTGAATCATATCTAATAAAGTTTTTATATATTTCTTCAATTTTTGGATTTAAAATTTGATGAGATGTATTTAAATTTGATATTAATATTGATAATAATTTATTTAATGATTGTAAATTTTGATCAAGTTCATAAATATATAATTTCTTTTTTGTAACTTGAGATGATGTTATTTCGATTAATTGTTCTACCCATTTTGATGATAAAAATTCTGGTTTTATTCTTGATATTAAATATTGACATATATTTAAATAATTTTGATGATTTAAATATAATATTTTTTTAATAAATTCTGATAATTTTAAAAATGTATTTTTACTAAAAGATAAATCATAAATTATCATTATACTTATTAATAAAAGTGAATTATGACATGCAATTACATTTTTATTTCTTGGTTCCATAAATAAATAATCACAATTTCCTTTTAAACTACAATTAAAATAAAAATTCCACCATTCATAACAAGTTTTACTTATAAAATTTATATTTTTATCATTTACTGTTTTAATTAATTTTGTAAATTTATCTTCTATCATAATTAAATCTTCAATATTAAGACATAAATCACATTTATTTATATTTTTCATATTTTGATTTAAATTTGAAATAGTTTTATTTAAAAACTTTTTTTCAGTTGAGTCTTGATTTTTATTTATTAATTTTTTATTAAATATCATTTGTTCACTTAAAAAATCTAAATTTTTTTTTGGTATTTGAATAGTATTATTTAAATCAATATCATCTAAAGTATAATCATTATTAAAATCAGTATTAAAATTATTTAAATTGCCAATTGTATTATTTATAATATTACTATCATTAATATTATTAATATTAATATTAAAAGGAGAAATATATTTTTTATAATTTCTTTGATAATGATAAAAAGCTCTTTTATTATTATCTCCACTAAAAAAAATATTATTTAAATTATCTTCTTTCTTATCTTTAACTGGAGTAGTTATTGGAGAAGTTGTTGAAGTTGTTAAAGTGTCTTTATCATTATTATTATTTTGATTATTATTTAAATTATTTTTTTGAAATGAACCATCAAATTCAATATTAACTGATAAAGATTCTTTTTTTTTCTCATTATATAAATTTGGAGTATTTATTGTATTTTTATATATTATTTTTGCACTTGGTTTTTTCTTTGGACTTGTCTTTAATATATGTTTTTTTTCTTCTTGAGGAGGTGTTAAAATTTTTTCTGAAACTTTTTTTGTTATATTTTTCAAATTATTATCTTCATTCTTTTCATTTGAAAAAATATTATTTTCTTGTAACATTTTTATTGATTTATGTAAATTAAATTCAAGTTTTTTTTTATTTTCATTTTTTTTTCTATATTGCTTTATTAATTGTAAATAGTCATTCTTTATTACATTTTTTCCTTGTGTGATTGAATATTTTTTTGATTCTGTTCGAGATGAGTCCATTATTAAAATAATTTATTTTAATACTTATAAATAAATAAAAAATAATGAATAAAAAAATGAAATTTTACTATTAAAAATTAAAAATTAATATAAAATTAATAATATATTCCGAAAAAGTTTCCTTCATTTACAAACAAATTATAAAAAATAAATATTTATTAATAATTGAATAAAATTAACAAATATTTATAATAACTCATTCTAACCCAAAATATTGAGTATCATTCCCTAAAATAATATTAATACACTTTTTCATTTCTTCCTTAGAATTATATTCAGGTAATAAAATTCTATTAAAACAAGTTTTAGCTTCAATTAATTTAAATTCATTATCTTTATCTTCATTAAAAGATAAATTTAATTTTGGTTCAATTGTAAATTTTTGAATTTTATTATTTACACCTTTTAAAGAATTAAAACCATCTAAAGGAACATGTGTTGATGATGTACAAAAATTAAAAAAAATAAATAAATCACTTTGTGATAATTCTGATAAAACATCCCAAAAATATTTAATTGTTTGATTATCTTCATTATAATGTCCTTTATAAATTGTATTTTTTTTCCAATCTTCTATATCAATTATTTTTTGTCCAGAAATTTGAAAATTAAATTCTTCTGGTTTGAATAATTTAACAATTTCTTCATCAAATAAACTAAAAAATCCTTCTCTCATTTTATTTATTTGTTCCTCATATCTATATAATGTTTCATAATAAATTACTTTTTCAATAAATAAAGATTTATTCTCATTTGTTAAATATGTATTTTTTCCATTATCAATTAATTCAACTTCAAAAAAATTTCCTTTTTCATCTTTTAAATTCCAAACAAATTTAATTTCTTTTAATTCTTTATTTGAACTAATATTTTCAAAATATTTTATTTCTTTTAAAGAATTATAAATAGACAAATCATAATATTTCATATCTTCTAAAGTAATATCTTCTTTTCTTAAATATTTAACAATAATTTGATTTAATAATTCAGAAATATTTACTCTATCAATTAAAGCTTTTGCACTTAATTTTCCAAAAAAAATATAATAATTTAAATTCATATTATCATATTTTGGAAAAAGATAAAAATTTCCTTTATTAATACATTGATTATTATTTTCAATAAAAAATTTATTTTTTTCATTAAAAAATTCTTTAAATAAACAAGTATACCATTCTCTATAAACTCCACCTGCATCATGTGCAATTTCATTAACAAAATGAATTTGAATTGGTTTTCTTAAATCTAAATCTTTAGTAGTCATAAATTGATTAAATGAATCTTCTAAAATATTATTTCTATTAATTACTAAAATTGGATTTTCATTTTTTGAATTTGTAATTTTTTCAATAATATAATTTGCAAACCAAATTCTTTTTTTATATAAACAATCAGATTTTGATATTTCATCTAAAGATAAATTAACAATTGAATTAAATAAATCATCAGTTAAAGGAATTTTCCCACAATTTTTCCAATTATAAATTCCAGTATTTTCATTTTGAATATACTTCCAATCTATTAAATATTCTGGTTTAAATTTATTTGGATCTTTTTTTATATCTTCTTCTTCAAAATTTCTATTTAATGAATTCACTAAATGATCAACTAAATAATTATTATTACTTTTGCTTGTTTTTTTCCTAAAATCATTACAATATTTTTGAGATAATTTTCTTTGTGCTCCAATTCTTTTTGTTTTATTTACATTTTCAATATTTTCAAAATTTTCTACATTTTCTTTATTTTCAACAAATTCAACTTTTATATTATTTTCAATATTTCCATTTTTTTCATTATTTTTATTTTCATTTCCATTGATTTCTTCTTTTTTTTTATTTCGAGCATTTAAATTTGGAGATTTTATGTTATTATTTTTTAGACGATAATTTCCCATTTTAGGAAGTGAAGAAGGAGAAGTATATTTATTGTTTTTTTGATTTGCATTTATGATTTTTTCATTTGGATTTTTTACTGATTCACAAGTACCCATTAAATTGTATCTAAATATATTTTTTTGTAATATAATAAATTTTCTTATATAATTATTTTATTTATATTATTTAAAAAAAACTCTTTAATAAAAAAATTATTCTAGAATAATATTACAATAAAAAAGATTAAAATTTCCTTTAAAAATCATTCCATTATAAATTTCAAAGTCTTCAACTGCTAAAAACCAAGTTCCATTTGTACTTTCTTTCTTTTTAATTATACCATTTGAATTAATAATTTCATTTCCATCTTTAATAAACCAACCTTCATTAGGATTATATTGAATATTACAATTTATTTTTGAAACAAGAGAATCTTCTAATTCAATATCATTATTATGTTTTTTTCTCCCTATTCTAATTATTTTATTTATATTTGGAGAAAAAATATATTCATTTCCTTTTTTATCTTTATTTTTTTCAAATAACTTTATTCTTAATTTTTTTCCAATACCTTGTAATTTACTATCAAATGTATTATTACTATAATTGTGATTGTGACATAAAATTAAATCTTTTTCATCAGGATTTTCTAAATTAATTACTAAATAAGAATCTCCAATACTAATTAAGAAATTATCTTTTAAAAGAAGTGGTTCTTTTATTTTAATAAAAGTACCTAAACCATAACCTAAATCTCTAATATAATAATTTTTTAAATTTAAATTATAACTAATTTGAAAATATCTTCCAATATATTTTTCTTCATTATCATCTTCATTTTTATATTTGTTTTGAGGTAAAATATAATCAACAATAATTGATTCATCATAATTATTAATGTTATTAATTTCCATATAACCAAAATATGTTATATTATCTTTTTTATTTCTTAAAGAACCTTCAATTAATCCATTTTTATCAATTTTTAATTTTGTTCCTAATGTTATTGTTGAAGAACTCATTACTGTCAATTGTAAAATTTCTTCTTTAATTGAATTCTTTTTTGTTATATTTGTAAATTGTGGCTCTTCTGATATTATATTTAAAGGCTCTATTTGATTCATTGAAATTTTATCTAAATTGAAATTATTTTCATTTTTATTTTGAGATATATTATTCTGTGGAATCATTTCTGTAATATAATTGTCTTGATTTGGAAATTGAATTTCATTACTTATTTGTAAATCCCTTTGACAACACTAGATTAATTTTTTTATTATATTTTTAATTACATTTAAATTGCCCATTTCTTTTTTTTATTTTTAAATAAAATAATAATAAATACAATTTAAATTTTTTTTTAAAAATTGAATAAATTCAATATCTAAGTAATAATAAGGAAAAATAATATAAAAAAACAATTAAAATTTAGTTATTCAATCATAAATTTTTAATTTTTTTAATTCTTGAATAAGTATAATTAATAATTAAAACATTTGTTACTTGTTCAATTTAAATTCTATAAAATTAATTAATAATTATTAATTAATTTAGATTATTTTTAACAAAGCTTATAAATGATAACATTCAAATTTTATTGTGTGGGTACTTTATTAATAACAATATATTATGCATATACTTTATATCAAAAGGAAAAATTATTTTTTATTTATTCAATGCATATTTTAAAATCTAAATTTTATTTTTCTTTATGTTTAAATTTTGGAGTAATGACAACAATATTTATAGGAAAATTATGTTTAAATTTATTTTATGGTGAAATAAGATTAAGTGAATTAAGTCAAGTAATTGAAAAAATAAAAATTAAATTTATTCAAATTTCAGTTTTATTTTTAATGTTGGCACCTACATTTGATTTATCAAAATTATTTTTAGTTTCTTTATTTTTTTTCATGGCATTTTTGACTTATGTAGGATTTAAAAGATCTGATTATATTGTTTCAATTAATGAAAAATCAAAATATATTCAAATGAAAATAATTTCAATTTTTATTACATTAGGTACAGTAAATTATTTTTTATATGAAAAATATTACGTCACTTTAGAACAAATGAGAACAACAAAAAATAATGATATAAAAGATTTATTTATTTCTTTTATTTTCAGTTCTGAATTTTTAATACTTTTTATAAAATTAATTTCTAAATTTTATAAATTAATAATAAATATTACATCAATTAATAAAGGAAAAGTTTGGGAATATCGTCCTTTAATTTTTAGTTTAATTAGTACAATAAAATATTCAGTTAAATTATTATGTGAGATTAACTTTTGTTATGTTTTATTTAGATTAGGCGGTACAAATATTTATTATTTAATTGATATAATAAAAGGAGTATGGCATTTATTAAAATTAATTCAAAAAATATATGATAATTATCAAAGTTCAATTTATATTAATAATTTAATTGATTATAAATCAGAAGTAAGTTTAGAAAAAATTGAAAAATCAAGACCTGGAATTTCACAAGAAGAAAAAGAAAAATTAAAAAATGAATTAAGTGTAATTTGTAATATTTGTTTATATGAAATTGATAAAGGAAAATATTTACAATGTGGTCATATTTTTCATATTAAATGTATTAAAGAATGGATTATTGCAAATTCAAATTGCCCAATTTGTAAATCTCCTATTATAAATAAAAATGGAAATCATTCTAAATTTTATAATCAACAATTAGAAATTAATGAACCTGAAAAAAAAGTAAATGAAATATTAAAAAAATTAAATTTAGAAAATGAGACTTTTATTCCTAAAAAAAATAATGATATTGAAAAATATAATTATTATAAAAAAATACAAAAATTTTTACTTAAAAATGTTGATTATGATTTAAATAATAAAAATAAAGAGATTAATCCTGGTTCAATTTCTTATTCTTTACCATGTGAAGCAATTTTAGATAGAGGAATTAGTAATGAATTAAAAAGAATTGAAATAGAATTTTTAAATCAAAAATTAATGAATATTTATAAAAATCCTGTTGATATAATTACTCAATCTAAATTAGAAAATAATGAATTAAAATAAAATAATTTACTATAAATTATTATCTTTAATTAAAAAAACTTTTTTTTCAAAATTTTATATAAAAGATTATAATATGTCAAATAAAAACTAATAAATTTTATATTTTATAAAATTAATTTTATCTTGTTAAAATTGGTATAATAATAAGAGTAAGTGAAACAATAAAAATCATCACACTTATAAAATATAATTGTGCATTACTCAATTGAAACATTCTTTTTATTTCAAGAATTAATTTAGAGAAATAATAATTAATATATTTTAATGTAGAATTATTATTACTTTCATTCACTATAGAATTTATATTTACTAATCTTTGTTTTTCAAAAACACTTTGATAAGCTTTTTCATAAATTTGTTGATTTAATTTTAAATTCATAAAAATCTCTTCACATTTTCTTAATTTTATTTCATCAAAAATTGGTTTTAAAATCAATTTAGCTTTAATCATTTCAATATCATTTTTTTCAACTTTATTTAATTGATTATATATTTCAATTTCTAAATTTGTAATATCATATTTATAATAATATTCAAACTCATAAAATCCATCTAAAAAATTATCAAATTCTTTTAAAGCTTTTTTGAATTTTTCTAAATTATTACTTTTTAATATATGTCTTATTGTATAAAAATAAGTTTCTTTTATTTCAATTAATACTTTATAATTTAAATCAATCATTTCAACATTTAAAGTAAGACAATCTGGAATTTTTAAATTTTTACTTTGAATTTTATCAAAAGCATATCTAAAATTATGTAAAAATTTTTTTGCAGTCATGACACCATTTTTTAATTTATCAGAAATCATTTTTTTTATTTTATTATAATGATCTCTAATAACTTCTTCACCAATAGTAATTTTTTTACATAAAGCATTAGTAAAATCACCCAAAGCTAAATTTAATTCTTTAAAATTTGAAAATTTATTATACATTCTAACTTGTCCTCTTCTAAAATAAATATCTGGAAAAGAATCATTTGCATATTCTAAAGCTTCATTTAAACATTTTTTTGCTTCATTATAATTTCTTAAATTCATATAACAATAACTTAATCTTTTTAATATATGTAACATTGTTGATAAATAATTTTCTTTTTCATAAAGTATTTTTTCTTGAATTTTATATTCTCTTTTTACAATGTCATCATCAATAATTGGATTTTCTCTTATTTCTGATATGTGACTAAATATTTCATTTTCTCTATTTTTATCTTTAAATTCAATCCATTTAAATAAAGAATATAATAAATTATATCCTTTCAATGCTTCAAAATAATCTCCTTTTAAATATACTTTTTCTATTTTTTCTCTTAATTCTTCACCTATTAAATATGAAGTTTGAAATTCCATTTTTCTTACTTTTTTTACTTTTTCATCTCTTATAAATAAAGTATTTCTTAAATGACGAGGATAATTTCTTAATTGTTTAGAATTATCTATTTTTTCTTTTGTATCATAATTTAATCTATCAAATACAAAATCATAAGGATGAAATAAGAAATTTATTTGATAATGAGGTTCAAATTTCATATTTATATCTTTATGTTGTTTTTTAAAAAATGGACATCTTGAAATATTAGGTTCATATTTTTCTTTTGATTTATTTTCTATTTGATTTAAAATTTCTTCTTCATGATTATTTAAAAGTGGAGTTTTTGAAGTTGAATATTTTTTTAAAGCATTATCTAATAATTTATCATTTGAATCTAATAAATCTTTGAAACTTTGTTGAATATTATTTGTAGACATTTTATAATTGATTTTATATTATAATTAAATAAATCATTTTTAATTATTTTAAAAACAATTAATTATAATTTATAATATGGCCCAAAATAATAAAAATGAAACTGAATTTAATGAAAATAAAATTGATGATGTTAAAAAAGCAAAACATTATTTAAAAGAGATTATTAAAGAAAAAAAAGGAGAATTAGATTTTAGTTATTATTTAAAAATATATAATACTTCTTTAATACTATCTGAAATTGAAAAAAATTCAAATGCTTATGTAACAGCGATTTCTTCTTTATTATTTGATATTGATAACAAAAAATATTTTCCTGATAATAATGACAATGATAATTTAAATATTTTTTTTGACTGTGTTGATATTGAAAATGAAATAGAAGATAATATAATAAATGTAATAAATGAAATAAAGGAGTTTAATTTATCTAATTTTAAAAAAAGACCAAAATCAATTGAAGGAAAATTAATTGAAGATGCAATTAGATTAGAAAGCTTAAATATAATGGATGTTATAAAAATTTTTTCAGAAAGAAAAAAAAAAAATATGAAATTATATAAAAAATCAAATAATGATGAAAATAAAAATAATGAAGTAAAAAGAGAAAATTTAAGTTGTATTGAAATTATAAGAAATATGTTAAATGAAAATAAATATATTAATACTAATAAAGCAAAAGAAATGGCTTCTAGTAAATTTGAATTTATTATAAATTTTTTAATACAATTTTATCTTGATATTGAAGATGAGGAAAATTATAGATTAATGAAAATAAAGAAAGAGCAATTAATTAAAGAAAAAGTTAAAATATTTACTAAAAAAGTAAAACAACCATTATTAGATATTATTGAAAAAGAAAGAGAAGATGAAGAACTAAGAGAAAATATAAAGAATGAATCAACAGATGAAATAGAAAGAGAAAGATTAGAAAGGCAAAATAATAAAGAAAGAGCTTTAATAGAAAGGAAACTTATGAAAATAAGAATAAAAATAGATGATGAAATATCAAATTATGAAGATAAATTAAGAGAAAAGGAAGATTTAAATAATAATGAGGAATTATAAAAATTTATATTTAACCTTAAAAAAAGTCTAATATATAAATAAATAAATTAAAAATATGTTTTTTTCTCATAAATAATAAAATTTATTATTCATAAAAATATTAATTAAAAAAATGATAAATAGACATAACTCAGAAAATTTTCTTTTTTCAAAAAATAATTATATTCCATATAATGAAGAAGAATTAGCAAAAGTAATTCCAAGATGGGATAAATTATATCAATTAGATAAAAAAAAGAGAGAAATATTAAAATTAAAAAAACAACAAAATCAAGAAGAAAAAGAATATAAAGAATTAGAAGAATGTACATTTAAACCAATAATTAATAATAATACTGAATATATAAATAAAAATTATATTCAAATAAAAAAGATTCAAACAGAGAAAAAGTTTCAAAATTTTATTCAAGACAAGAATTTTGGAATAGAAAAAAAGAGGAAAAAATAAAAGGATTAACAAAAGGAGAAGAAAAAAAAGAATTAATAGAATGTAAATTTGTACCACAAATAGTAAAATTAAAAAATTGAAATAATATATAATAAAATATAGTCTAAACAAAAAGGAAATAATAGTAATTTTACAAATAATGCTCAAGATTTAGTAGTTGATCCTGAATCATATGAGCAATATATAAAAAGAAAAGAAAAATTAAGAGAAAAAGAAAATGAAAATAAAATGAGAGAATTTAATAGACCAGGAAATGGAAATATATGGAAAAATAAACATTTAATTAAATATCCAAATAGAATTTTTAGTTCACCAAATTATAATATAAGAGAAAATACTAATAAAAATAGAAAAGTATTTTTATTATTTTTTAAAATTTTATTAGAGTTTTAGTAATGAAAATAATTATCATGAATCAAAAGAATTTTCAAATGGAAAAAAAAATAAAAAAAATATTAAGCATATTAATCTAAATTCTTATACTATTGATTATGATAATGCTGTTAAATGTCTTCATAATGAATTATTTTCAATTAAACTTATGAATGATTATTAATATTAATTATTTATATAAATTTAATTATAAAATTGTAATTAAATTTACTACTCTGTTTAAATTATATAAAATTTTTAATAATAAAAATAAAGTTAAAATTTTTTTTAAAAATTAATATTTTTCTTTTTGATTGATAATTGTTAATTTTTTATCAAATAATTCATCTATACTGTTATTGTTATAATCATCATCAGAATAATAATTTTCTTTTTGATAATTATTATTAATGTCATTTTCTTTTGTTTCAACTCTATCAATTGGGAAATATCTATTTTTAATTTCCTCTACTTTCCTTTCTCTTATTTTATTTTCAGTATTAAAAATATCATTATTATCAATTAAAATATCATCATTTAAATCTGTTTTATATTGATTAAAATTAATTTTTTTTAGTAAATTATTATCAATATTTATATTTATCTTACTTTTTAAATTTATTTTTTTTCCTTTTATTTTTTCTTTTTCTTTTACTTCTTCTTTAACTTTTTTTTCAATTACATTATTTTTTAAGTTGAATTTCATTTTTTCAATATTTTCTTTTGCTTTAATAATATTAAAATCATTTTCTTTATTTTCATCTTCTTTTAATTCATTTAAAATGTTTTCATTATTATAAAATAAATCATTAATTTTTTTTTTATTCAATATCATGAATCGAGATTCATTATTTTTAATTTCATCTTTTATTATATTTTGATGAATATTTAATTCATAAAGTTTTTCTAAATTAATAATTTCATTATTTAATAATTCATTTTTTTGATTTAAACTTTCCAATCTTCTTGCATTATCATTAATATTTCTCGAAATTTTCTGTAATTTATCTATAGAAACTTTACTAATATCTTTCAATCTATTTTCTATTCTTGAATTTATTGTAACTAAAGATTTTTTTTTTTCTAATAATTCTCTGTATTCATGATCTGTTGTATTATAATAATCATTATTTATATTACTTAATGAATTTAAATCATTTTGAATATTTTTTTTTAAATTAGGAATAATTTTAAACATATTATTTGACTTATTATTATTATAATTATAATTATTATTATCTTTTAATAATGAATATTTATTGAAAATTCCTTGATATTTTTTTGTTTGATTTGAAAAATTTGCACTTTTATTTACAGGTATTGTAGTTGGATTTCTTGTTTTATTTTCTTTATTAGATCTTTCTGTTAATATTGGTAAATATAATGGATTTTTTACTATTTTTAATTTATTTGATTTTCTTTTATCTATTTCATTAACTGTTTTTGATTTATTTTTTTCTACTCTTTCAAATATTTCATCTTGTTTTCCTTCTAAATCTTGATTTATTAAATTTAACCAATAATTAATTTGGGAAACTAAATTTTTATCTGAATCTTCTTTAATATTTTTATTATATAATTTTTTTAAAACATCTTTTTCTTTAATTAAATTATCTAAACTTCTTTTATTCATATTTAATTTTGTATAATAATCATGTTTTTGACTTGAAAAACTTTTTACATCATCATTAAAATTTTTTATTTTTAAAGGATATTTTTTATTATCATTAAAAGTTTTTAATTCAAGAGAATTAATTAAATTTTTTTTATTTAATTCTTTTATTTTATCTAACAAATTTAAATTTTCTTTTTTAATATTGTCAATTTGTTCTTCAAAGGTTTTAATTTTATCAGGCTCTAAAATATTATTTATTCTTTTTGAATAGAATAAATATTGTGTTTTAAAAGTTTGATTTGATTGTATTGATATAAGTAAATCTTTTTTCCTAATATCATATAATTGTTTGATTTTTGCAATTGTTAATTTATCATTTTTTTTACCTTTTAAATAATCTGATTCATTTGTATATAATTCATTTAATTTTTTAATTAATAAATTTAATTTATTTTTTTTATTTTAATTGTTTTAAAAATATATATATAAAATTATTTTAACCTTCAGAACCAAATTCTTGAGTAAATTGTTCTTGTCTTTCTAAATCTTTCTTACTAACAGTTGGCTTCATTTTTTGTAATGATAAAATAAAGTCTTCAAAAGTAACGACAGGTGCAACAAGGGATTCTGGATTTGGAATATCGTTAATTTTCATTCTAAAAGCACCTGGATCACTTGGAGAGCATGGTACAATATGAGTAGCATCTAATTTTTTAAAATGTGTAGCTCTTTGACATTTTCTAAGAGGGCCATAAATTGCATCTTGTGTTAGGTTATAAATATCTGAACCAGAATATCCTTCAGTTAAATTTCCCAAAATAGTAAATTGTTCATCTGTTAAGTCATTATATGTATCTCCCAAATTTAATTTAACCATTAATTTTCTTGCATTTGCCTCTGGTAAAGAAATATATATTTTCTTTTGGAATCTTCTTCTAACTGCTGGATCCAATCCCCAAGGTATATTTGTAGCTCCTAAAACTAAAATACCCTTATCATCTTTTCCAACCCCTTGCATTTGTATCAAAAATTCTGTTTTCAATCTACGAGTTGCTTCATTTTCTCCTTCACTTCTTGCACTTAAAACTGAATCAATTTCATCAATAAAAATGACTGCAGGTTTATTTTTTCTAGCCAATTCAAATAAGGCTTTAATTAATCTTTCACTTTCTCCCATAAATTTACTAACAATATTAGCCGCTGATACAGAAAAGAATCTACCTTTTGTTTCAGTAGCAGCAGCTTTTGCTAAATAGGATTTTCCTGTTCCAGGTGGTCCATATAATAATATACCTTTCCAAGGTTGACGTTTTCCTTCAAATAATTGGGGATATTGAATAGGAAGAATAACTGCTTCTTTTAAAGCTCTTTTGGCGTTTTCTAAACCTGCAACATCATCCCAGCTGACATTGGGCATTTCAGTGACTAAAGTACCACTGAGTTGTTCCTTTAATTTTGCATCTTCATCATCATCCCCACCACCTCCTCCTTCTTTATTTGCTACTTTTTTCTTTTTTGATTCTAATTCTTCAATTTTTTTCTCTATTTCTTTCTTTTTTTGTTCATAAACAGGATGATTATATTTATTTTCATCAAATTTAATAAGATTTTCAAGAGATGTCTTTGCTTTTTTATAAAACTTTACTGCATCATCATTCTTTTCTTCTTTTAAAAATGCAGCAGCTTTTTCACAATACATTTTAAAATCTTTCTTATATTCATTTATATCTACCATTTTGGATTTTTTATATTTATTAAAATATTAGAATTATATAATTATAGCATAATTATCATATATATTAATAAATATAAAAATAAAAAATAAATTATTGGGGATTGGGGATTGGGGATTGGGGATT
>JAEEGK010005634.1_pt1 | contig 30280 bp, 38 predicted proteins | sample 8958771 | NCBI WGS metagenome assembly JAEEGK01 (sample SAMN16246547, study PRJNA631951) | gut metagenome | biome: gut microbiome; feature: rumen; material: SC-attached | host: Bos | place: Iran: Karaj | collected 2018-10 | reverse complement strand
ACCGCAGAAACGGCATAGCCTCTGCAATCACATCGAGGCTTGCTTTGGAGATACTGGAACGTGATAAGGTACCGTTCTACTGCACGGCATGGTCGAACATCAGATCGGTAAGAAATGCCGTCAAATCAGGACTTATTCCCGCATGGGCTGAAATGACGGTAAAGCCGGTTGAAACAGGCAGAGAGATGAATAACACATCTCATCAATGAGGCATCGTATGATAAGAACAGCAATAATAGGAATGGGAAATATGGGAAGCCGGTATGCCGGCTATATTTCATCCGGCCTGGTTCCGGGCATGACTCTTTCTGCTGTAACCAGAGCAAGGCAGGAGCGTTTTGAACAGCTGGGGATAACCGAAGGCTGCGGGATACCTGTTTTCGATACGGCAGATGAACTTCTGGACAGCTTTGCAGCAGGAAAGATATCTCTGGATGCAGTTGTCATTGCCACGCCTCATATCTCACATGAACAGATAGCCGTTAAGGCGTGGAGATCAGGACTTGACGTGCTCTGCGAGAAGCCTACAGGCGTTTATTCAAGGCAGGCGCGCATTATGGAAGAAGAGGCCGGAAGAGCGGGCAGGGTCTTTGCCATGATGTTTCAGATGAGGACCTCTGCTTGTTACCGCAAGCTTCATGATATTGTTGCTTCAGGTAAATACGGAAAGATAAAGAGAGTTCATTGGCTTGTTACCGGCTGGTACAGACCCGACGGGTATTATGAGGCAAGCAAATGGCATGCTTCCTGGAAGACTGACGGTGGCGGAGTGCTTCTTAACCAGTGCCCGCATAATCTTGATATTCTCCAATGGATCTGCGGAATGCCTTCACGTGTTCAGGGCTTCTGCCACGAGGGGCATTATCACGATATAGAAGTCGAAGACGACGTGACTGCTTATATGGAGTGGGAAGGCGGAGCAACAGGAACATTCATCACTTCTACAGGTGATGCTCCTGCCGTTGACCGCCTTGAGATCTTTCTTGAAGAAGCATTGATCGTCTGTGAGAACGGCGGACTTAAGATTGCAGAACTAGGGCCTGAGTTGGGACAGAAAGAGGCAGACTACAGAAAGAATTCAACCGATTTCTTCAGAACGATAAAAGGCACATGGCATGATGCTGATATCGGTCAGGACAGCGGAGATCAGTGGCTTAAGATGCTATGTGGTTTTGCTTCTCATCTCGAAAAGAATGACAGATCAGATCCTGACCGTGCACCGTTCATTGTCAGCGGCAGTGAAGGAAGAAAGAGTCTTATTCTCTCAAATGCTATATACTTATCTTCGTGGGAAAAGAAGATGATCGATATACCGGAACCCGGCTCAAGCGATGAACTTGAGTTTGAGAAACGGTTCGAAGATGCTCTCGGAAAGAAGAGCCTCACAAATACTTACAGGGAAGGAAGCAGGCAGCAATGAGCAGTCCGTTGGTCAAATCTTTAAAGACTGTCAGGTTTATGGCCGGGACGGCATCGTCGCTCGCGGAGATCAAGCGTCACCGCAAAATAGCAGACCGGGCAAGCCGCCTTGCGACGCCCATAGGCAATGTGGAAAGAAGAGCCTTCCGTGTCGGCAGGATCCGCTGTGAGGAGTATAAGCCGGAGACTTCATACGATCCTGATTATGTGATTCTTTACTGTCATGGCGGCGGATACATCAGCGGCGGACTTGATTATGCAGGCAATCTCGGTGTAAAGCTTGCAATGGCAACGGGATTTACGGTCTATTCATTTGCTTACCGTCTGGCTCCGGAGCATCCTTATCCGGCCGCGCTGGAAGACGGAAACGCCCTGTGGGAATATCTTACAAAGAATGTTGCAGGGGCTGATCACGTGCTCCTGGCAGGTGATTCTGCGGGCGGCAATATGGCGCTTTGCATGACACAGCGCCTGATCTCGGAAGGAAAGCCTGCGCCCCGTGAACTTTTACTGTTCAGCCCGTGGACTGACATGACAGGAACATCAGCGTCCTATGAGGCCAACAAGGACATCGATCCTGTGCTTAATAAAGAGTTCGTAATGAATTCTGCAAAAGCATACATAGGAGACAGGGATCATGCTGATCCTGCATTCAGCCCGCTGTTCGGCAGCTTCGAGAATTTCCCGCCTGTCTTCATTATGGCCGGAAGAAACGGGATATTATTAGATGACAGCATCAGGCTTAAGGCGAAGATAGATGAGGCCGGCGGTAAGGCAGAACTTGATATTGAAGAGAAAGGATGGCACGTGTATCTGCATATGCCGGGGTCCATGACCCGCAAGGCGTTAAAGCGGCTTGCAGCGCATGTGTCACATGAAATATATGGGAAGCGCTAATTGGTACAAGATCGACAACGTATCGAAGGTCTTTCTGGCTACTGCCGGAAAGCGTGACACGCGTTCGTTCCGTCTTACATGCACGCTGAAGGAAGACGTTGATCCTGTTCTCCTGGAGCAGGCGGTGCAGTCCGCGATCGAAGACCGTCCCCAGGTGCAGGTGAGGATCCGCCGCGGGCTCTTCTGGCATTACATGGAAGATACCGATCTTACGCCGGTGGTCAAGAAGGAAGATGACAGGATCTGTCCGGTCCTTTATGTTCCTTCAAAGACAATGCTCCACTATCAGGTGACGTATTTCGGCAAAAAGATAAATCTGGATATCTCTCACGTTCTGGCTGACGGAACAGGCGCCATGGAATTCCTGAATATAATCGTGCTTGATTATCTTAGGAGAAAATTTCCGGGTGAGCTTGACGATGTTACCATTCACTCCGGAGCTTCTGAAGGAGACTTAAGCCAGGACAGTTACCGCCAGTTCTTCGGAAGCAAAAAGCTCTCCCACGGTTCTGCCAAGAAGAATGCATTTCACCCGGGCGGAATAAAGCTTCCATATAATCAGCTGCAGTTTTTTGAGATCCATCTTCCGACTTCGCAGATACTTCCTAGAGCAAAGGAACTGAAGGTCTCACTGACAAGTTACTTGGGAGCGCTCTGGATGCTTGCTGTCCGTGACGAGATGCCGCCCAGGAAGCGCGATCTTCCGGTGACCATATCACTGCCTGTAAACCTGCGTAATTACTATCCTTCAAAGACTGCGAGGAACTTTTTCAACAGCGTGAACGTGACACATGTCTTCGACAGCGATATATCACTTGAAGATCTTGCAAAAGAGTTTGACGCGGAGCTTAAGAGCCAGCTGACCGAGGAGAACGTCAAAAAGCAGATGGATATTTTCGAGACCATGGAATATGTGGCCTTCGTAAGGGTCGTGCCGTTATTCATCAAGCAGTTGGTTGTCAGGCATTTTACGAAGAAATCAGCCAAAACGGTCACAATGACATTCTCCAACATGGGTGTGCAGAAGCCCCCGAAGCCTTTGGGAGAGCGGGTCGATAACTACAGCGGATTCTGCAGCACCAACACCATGTTCTCCACGATGTTCGGCTATGGCGACAAGCTGACTTTAGGTGTCTCGTCGGCATATACGAACACCGGCGTTGTGAAGAATTTTGTCAGGTCACTTTCCCAGTCCGGAGTAGATATCACCGTATGTGCGACGGAGGTGATCAAATGAGAAGATGTCCTTATTGCAATGTCGGAATAGAAGGGGATCTCGTAAAATGCCCTCTTTGTCAGAATAAGCTTTCAGGTACAGGTGAGGAATCCTGTTATCCCAAGTTCGAGGCGCAGAAAAAGCAGTCACTCTATTATAAGATGCAGCTGGCAATAGTCTGGGGCCTCCTGATCGCCGGTATCGGTCTGGATTTCCTCGTAAGACTGAGGCTCCCGGGCTTTCCTGATCTTCACTGGAGCCTGCTTCTGGCCATGTGGCTTATAGGGTTCGAGTTCGGGATCATGCGGCAGTTTAAGCCGGGCACAGGATCTGCCGGCAAGGTCACCATGATGGTAATTATCACGATCGCGATGTGGTGCGTCACTGCATACTTCTTCGGGCTCATGAAGGTTACGCTCGAACTCGTGGTGCCGGTTGTACTGGCGGCTACGATCATAGCGAATTTTGTGCTTGCTCTGATAGATAAAAACAGGAATACGATGGTATACCTCATTACGGGCCTCTTCATGGGGATCATTCCAAGCATCATATGCCTTTTTGTGACTGCGAAAATGCCCTTAGCCTGGGCCGTCTGCCTGATGGTCAGCGTTATTCTCTTCGCTGCTGCCGTAGTATTCAAGGGGAGAGCCCTTGCAGATGAGTTCCAAAGGCGGTTCCATCTGTAAATATACGCGGTCTGACTGCGCCCGGCATGTTATAATCCCTATCGGGGGAGAAAACTTAGGAAGTATAACATATGGATAAAACTGCAAAAAGCAGAAGAATACTCATTCTGTACTTAATCATAACGATCCTGTTAACCTGGCTCTTGCAATTCATGCCGATGATCCTGGGTCTGGATATAGAGAACACATCGATATCTTCATTTGATTTTGCTTCGCTGTTCTTTGGGATCGGAGGTGTAATGCCGACGCTGACCGGAGTAATCTTTGTACTCGTTTTTTACACGAAGGACGGGATAAAGGATTTCCTGAAGAGATGCTTTGTTCCCAATAAGGGGTCGTTGATCGCTATTTTGCTCTCGCTTGGACTGATCTGTGCGGAAGTATTTGTGACACAGATGATCTCAAGAGGATTTGGTGCAGCAAAGCTCGGTTTTGAGGGATTGAAGCTGATCGCCAAGAATCCGCTGTATTTCTTTTATTTCCTGTTCTGGGGGATAATCTCAGGGCCTTTTTCTGAGGAATTCGGATGGAGAGGTTTCCTCACAGACCGCCTGTTCAGGAAAGAAAAGCTGCTGCAGGTATCGCTGCTTATCGGATTTATATGGGGTATCTGGCACCTTCCGCTGTACTTCTATCCGGCACAGATCCAGCATGACTGGTTTATGATCAACCCGTTATTGGGATTGCTCTTTATTGTCAGCTGCATGTCGGCAGCACTTGTTTATATGACGATGTATGTGATCGCGAAAAGAAAAGTATTTCCGATTTTCTTTTTGCATCTGTTCAAGAATATCATCCTGACCGGCGCGATGATCTATCCTTTCTCAGATACCTATAGTGTGGTCGTTGTTTTCGTTGAGATAGTAATGGATACATTGTTCTACGTTATATTCACGAGAACGCTTTTCTACAAAAAGGCTTTGGAACAAGCCCCGGAATTTGATTATCTGAAGTAGGCAGGATCGTTATATTGACGGATATAAACCTTGTATGGGATTTTCTTGTCGATATATATGACAGGGAGAATGGCAGCGGTATGCCGGCTCTTTTTTCGAGCATGCGATCCGCGCATCGTGGATGGATTCGTCATACAAGCAGACTGACATAAGAAAATGCACTTCGCGTGCATGATTTTGCAACAACTGATCCGACCTGTGGCTGTGGCCCTCATCTTCCGTTAGACTCACATCAAACGGAGGTGTTCAAATGAAGAAAGACTGGCTGTCTACAAAATACTTGGTCCTGTTCTTTGTGCTTACTTTGGCATGGACGTGGCTCTGCGGATTTATTCCTGTTTTGTTCGGATTCACGGGAACGGGCATTGGAACGTTCGTATTCTATTTCGGAGGCGGCGCGCCTTCTGTAGTTGCACTTTTCATGGTGTTTCTGACATACCCGAAGGACAAGAGGAAAGATTATTTCAGAAGGTGCTTCAGCTTCAAACAGATGGGATGGAAGTGGCCGCTCATAACTATAGTTATCTTCACGCTGCTGTCAGTGGTAAGTGTCTCGACAGGCGTCGGCCTGACGGGCAGTGAGATGCCGGGGATGGACTACATAAAGGCCATAGGAGCTAACCCGCTGAATATATTCCTGGTTATCCTGCTGTCGCTCGTCTCCGGCCCGCTCAATGAGGAATTCGGCTGGAGAGGCTATGCGCTCGACAGGCTCCTTTTAAAGTTCGGCTTTGTGAAGGGGTCCCTGATACTCGGATTTATCTGGGCGATATGGCATCTCCCGTGGTATTTTACGCCCGGTCAGGCGCAGTATAACCTTCTTCAGGATTCGGTCTTCCACGCATTGATGTTCATACCGAGCGTTATGATGCTCAGCGTTTTCGTATCCTTCGTATATGTTAAGACGGGCAGGAGCATCCTCGCAGGCGCATTGGTGCATATGTTTAGCAATTTGATCGGAAGTCAGTTATTATCTCCTTATACGACAGAGATCAGTATGCTCGTAAGGTATACTAATATGGTGTTCTTCCTTGGCGTGATCGTCTATGCGGCGTTCTCGCGGAAGTTTAAGGAGGAAGCCCAGGCAGTTATTGAAAGCATAGGAAAACAGGAAGATTAAATGCAGATTATAACGAGACAGGCTCCGGACAAGCCCCTCACCGTCACGATCGAGTATCCTGAATACACCGAGTCGGTCAGAGGCCTTGTTAAGCGTATCGAGAGTTTTGACATAAGTTTCAGCGCGTTCTCGGACGAGCGCCGGATGCACATTGCCATGTCTGATGTGTATTATCTCGAAAACGTCGACAGGAAAGTCTTTCTCTACACCAAAAGCGATGTTTACAGGCTGGATTCCTCATTGCAGGAATTAGGAAAGATCATAGAGGATTCGGACCTTGTCAGGATCTCGAGGACATGCATCATGAACGTTTCCCATCTTACGGAAATAAAGCAGCTTAAGAACAGCCATCTCGAAGCAACACTCGACAACGGAGAGAAGCTCATTGTATCGCGCAAATATCTGCGCGACATAAAGAGGAGGTTCTAGATAAATGCCTGTCAGGAAAATCCTTAAAGACACATGCATACTTGCGGCATTGATGATACTTGCCGTATTCACGTTGTCGATCATCTGGTCGGGCATAACGGCAGAGATATCGCTCGTGCTGGCGCTTTTTGCTCTCGCGCTGATAATCACGGGCGTGAATTATCTCTTCGACGAATTCTTTTCGCTCTCGATCATTGTAAGCTACATCATCAAATACTTCGTATTCTCCGGGATTGTAATGCTGTTCGGCTTTATAGTGGGATGGTTCTTCCCGAGCAATTTCTGGATGGCATTTATCTATGTAGGTGTCGTGCTGGCGCTTGCCTTCGTGATCGACGCTTTTACGGTCAAGAGAGACATCGGATATATTAATGAGCACATCAAAAAAGAGAACTGAATGATCCTCCAATTCAAATGATATAATTGACTGGTCTTAAGGAGAGATCCATTAATTCGGATAATCTGCATATGGGGGATAAAAATGAAATATTTCAGAGTACACATGAAAGACTGTGCTTACATCACTAAACAGCCCAGAGGCATCTTTACGGCTGTTGGTAAGCTCGTAGACAGCAAGACTTTTACGGAAGAAGAGGAGAAGGAATACTGGCGCAACAGAGAGTATTTCGAAAGAGTTTTGCCTGTTCCTCCGTTTTATGAGCAGAATAACCCTGACGGCGCCATCACATGGTTCAAGGACAGCGAGGAGGCAAAGGATATCTGGGATCAGATGACGTTCTACCGCGCGATGTGTGACAAATATGGAATAAAGCTCTATGTCTCTGAATGCGATGAGGTTCCGGGTGAGATCATTTATGAGGATGCTTTCCAGATAGCCGTAAAGAATCAGCCGGAAGATGCTGCAATAATCACCAAGGAACTTATTTATCAGGAAACATAACTATAAGCATCTGAATATGCTTAGGCAAAAAGCAGATAACAATAATGAGGGAAAAGGAAAAATGGAAAACATAATTATCAGAGAAGCAACTGTTGATGACGCTGAGAAAATGATCTCCTATCTGAACATTGTTGGCGGGGAATCCGATAATCTCATGCATGGAGCTGAAGGATTTAAAGTGCCTGTAGAAGGAGTAAAACGGCGCATTCAGGCTTCACATGAAGCAGATAACAGTGTAATCCTGATCGCACTGGCAGAGGGTGAGATCATTGCGCGAGCAGAACTTTCCGGCTATCCCTCACCAAGATTACATCACAATGCCACGTTGTCGATCGCAGTCAGAAAAGACTATTGGAATAAGAAGATAGGCACAAGGCTCATGACAGAGATCATTGAATGTGCGCGAAAAATGAATCTGCGCAATATCGAGCTGGAAGTCATTGCCGATAATAAGGCAGCCATTGCGCTCTACCATAAAATGGGATTTACCGATATCGGAGTATACAAAAACTGGTGGTGTGTGAATAATAACTACAGCGATGCAATCGTTATGCAGAAATGTTTAGTTGACTGAAGTCTTTATCCATCACCATAATCATTTTTTTAGATCAGACACCTTCCAAGGGGTCAGGACATCCTTCGGCTGCCATCTCTGCAAGTCTCTCTTCAGATATGCCTTTGAGGATGACATGCAGACGGTCATGCTTTTCGCAGTTCCCGATATCTGCCATTCTGCAGAAGTCTTCAAAAGATACTCTGGCAAGCATCTGTTTCTTGGCATATGAATAGAGTGATACAGCATAGAGCGAACACTCGAGAGGTTTGCCTGTCTTGGGATCGTTGACAAAAGGCGGAACCAGCGGCTTTTTGATAAGTTGTTTGTTCTTGATCACGATCTCTACGCTCATATATTTTCCCCTTACATCTGTTTATACGGCAAAGACACTGTTTCTCTTGTCCCCATCGAAGTAATTTTATCATACATGAATTAGTGCAAATTCTGTCATGTTATAATCTATGGAGTGGGGAAACTGAGATAAGAAATATAGCAACAGCTCAGGTACGAGAATAGGAGCAGATAAAATGCTGATAGAAAAAAGGCTCAAAACATCATACGGTGATGTTCATTATTGGATTTCGGAGAAGCTTACTGCTGACAGGATTACACTGTTTTTTCTTCACGGCCTTACAGCAAGTCATGATCTGTTTAACGGCCAGATCGAGTTCTTTGCGGACAAATATAATATCCTTACCTGGGATGCACCTGCGCATGGTGCTTCACGGCCTTACGAAGATTTCACGTATGAGAAAGCGGCTCTGGATGCGAAAAAGATCCTGGACGATAACGGTATCCGTGAAGCAGTGTTTATCGGCCAGTCTATGGGCGGGTTCATCACACAATCCGTGATCAAGAGATTCCCTGAAGTCGTTAAAGGCTTTGTCTCAATAGACAGCACTCCGTTCGGAGAAAAGTATTATTCGCGTTCAGACAAATGGTGGCTTCGCCAGATAGAGTGGATGTCGGGATTATATCCGGATAAGGCCCTCCGCAAAGCGATTGCGAAGCAATGTACCACAACCGATCATGCGTATAAGAACATGATCGCGATGCACTCGGTATACAGCAAGAAAGAACTCTGTCATTTGCTGGGCATAGGTTTCGCCGGATTTCTGGAAGACAATTGTGATATTGAGATCAAATGTCCTGTCCTGTTGATCGTGGGAAGAGAAGACAATACCGGGAAGGTCCAAAGTTATAACAGGCAGTGGTCTGAAGATCTGGGTGTTCCCATAACGTGGATAGAGGATGCTGCTCACAATTCCAATGATGACGATCCCAAGACCGTCAACACGGTAATAGAAACGTTTTTGAACAACAAAATTAACTAGGGAGAATGATAATGGATAATTTCATTGATGCTTTATTGAGCGAAAAGACAGATAAAATACCTGATGAATATGATTGGTTCGCACCGCTTATCGGTGATTGGGACTGTGACTATTTCGACGAGTATGGCGGACAGAAAAGGTTTGTGAAGGGTGAATGGATCTTCAGGAGAGTTCTTGAGGGTGCAGGAATCCAGGACGTCTTTATTTTCCCGTCCAGAGCAACCAAGGAGGAAAAACCGCAGCCGGATGGTGAATACGGTTCATCTTTACGTATGTTCAACGCCGCAGACAAATGTTATGACGTTTGTTATACATGTGACCATTGCATGAAGAGGCTTTGCTTTACCAAAGAAGGCGATAAGCTCGTAGGAAAAGTCCTGGATCAGGAGGACACTTATTGGATCTTCTCGGATATTACCGAAGACAGCTTCAAATGGGAAAACGTCATGATCAGGAAGGACGGCACCAGAATTCAGGATTGCGAGATTCACGGCAAACGAATCGGATAATGTTATAATCATGCTATCCGGACATAGAGCCGGGCAGGTATACTTACGTAACAAGAGATAGAACAATGCGCAATGGAATTAGGGAGATTGTTCTGAAATGAGAAGTAAGATATTGGGATTTGTTGCAGTGCTTTTAACGCTCTGTCTGATGACAGGCTGTTTTACCAAGCCTAAGAACCGGAACGCCATGGACAGGATAAAGGGCGATATAGAATGCGAATTCCGTGTCGGCAAAGATGCAAAAACCCATAAAGATGCCATAGATACGGATATTGTTTTCGATAAAGACAAATTCGTGGAACTGTTCAACGAGAAGGCTCAGTATACCCCCTCCAGCATCAAATATCATACAGATGACTTAAGTCTGAGGATAAATGCTCAGGAACAGCCTGATGAGTGGGAAGAGATATTTAACTCTGAAATCAACATAAAAGTTATTTATGGCCGTCAGAGCAGAAATGTTTCTATTTACGAATACAAGTCGAAATTGTATCTCTATGTACTGAGTATGGGTGCTAACAGCAAGCCTGAAGAGCAGGGCAGCTACTTTATGAAACTATCCAAGGATATGACCAAATACTGGAAGCCTATTCTTAAGGAAGTCAGGGAAGAATACGATAAAAGCAGCAACGATACGTAAGAGCAAAACTGTTTAAATCCGGAATACGGCCGGCGGAGGTATTGATCATGGGTAAGACAATACGGGACGAGATATTTGGAGAAATGACCTTTGACGGTATTTACTGGATCAGAACCGAACCGGTCACAATAACTTTTGCCGGCAAAACGTTCGCGCTTAGGACCGAGATCCAGTCTCCGGACCTGATATACGACTGGTACAGAAACGGCGAATTAAGGCAGGAAACATACGATAAGATATTTAATCCGGAGCTCGGAGGTTTGGGCTATGTTTTATCCAAATTAGAGAAGATGAGAGAAAACTTTTCGCGTGCCTTTCTGGAGGGCAGGGAGATGACGCAGAAGAGCCTGGAAGAAGCGGCTCTCCGGAAGCTGTCAGAGATAGAAGAGAACGAAGACAGATTAAGCGAAGTAGAGTTAGTTATTGCACGTGTGTTCGATGACAGGATCGAAATAAAGTTCAATTGTGAGTGGTATGAACAAGGCATCGGTTATTTTGTAATACCCTTCAACGGCGATATCTTCATGGAACCTGCGGATATGCATATGGAAGAATTGAAAACCGGTTTTCAGGCTCTCGGCTTTGAGATCAAAGAGTGCAAGTACGACTGGTTTTATGTCTACAGTGCTGAGATTCCGTCTAAAGAGCAGATCCGCGGATTTTTGAATCTGTTTACCGGGCATGAAGAGACGTTCTTCTGGAACTATTATCACAAGGGATCCGTGGAACCCGGGTCATATATTAATATCGAGGTTATTGACGGGAAGCCGTATATTAACGAATCCACCCATGGCTGCGGCGGCAGCTACAAGACAGTTGATATGGATGTCCTTATTGAATTCATTATCCGCAACTGGGATAAAGATTCTGACTGGGGAAAGTACGATCATCAAGTGGCGGTACGGCCGTCTGATCCGATATATTTATTAAGTGATATAAAATACAAGAAGTTTGAGACCTTTTATCCTGATTATTCTGCGTTGCCTTGGTAAGCAGGCTTGAAGATACTAATCAATTCAACAGATATGGTGAGATATTAACAGTATGAAGAAGAACAATCCATTCGGCATAATCATCCTTATCGCAATCAGTGTTGCGTTCGGATATCTGCTGGGTACTGTTCTGGGATGGATCCTGGGCATGAAAGGTTTTAACGTGACTTTGCTTATTATCGTGCCTCTTTCCGTTTGCTGCTTTTGCGATTATGCCAACCTGGTAATTTATCCTATCGCGAAAAGCACAATGAACAGGAACATTAAGAAGCATAACTTCGGAAAGACCACTACATATGTCTCAAGAGCAAACTACACACTGAAATCCATACTCTGTATAGACGAAGAAACGGGAAGAGTGGGATATGTCTCACTGTCAGATCCGTTCAGGTTCCAGATGGCAAATCCCGGAGAGCTGAGCAAGATCAGATCGACAGTCAGCGCGTTCGCCCAAGGCGGTAGAAGGTTTGTGTTCTTCGAATTCTATTACGGCGAGAACAAGATGCGTTTCCCGACATACAGAGTCAGACACGCCTATTCTATTTCTTCGGACAGGATTCAGCAAGCCCTGGACGAAGGCAACCGGATCTGTAATCTTCTGTTAAGATTTAATCCCGGCGGCGATGACTTCTCAATCAATAGAAATATCCCTTTTTCAAAGACGGGACTCTGGGGATTTCTCCTCTCCTTCATATCGATCTATGTAACTGTTGCAGCATTTGCTTATGAAGCCACTTCGGATGTGTCGCACACCGAAAATACACAGTTCGTTGAATTCTTACCGGTATATGCACTGAATTTTATCGCAGCTTCGCTCGCCATTGCAGGCTTTGTGCTTGGCGTCATAACTCTTAAAAATGCTTCAGTTTCTCCTGTAAGAGGCAAAGGCTTTGCGAAGGCTTCAGTGATAATGTCGCCAATAGCTCTGATCATCCTTGTTTTGGCGCTGACAGCATTCATAAGATTACGCATATAAGAAAAGAACTCTAATTGATTAAGTTTGGATTGGTCTAATTGAAAGAATTTTTGGATTTCTGGCGTCTAAAATGCAGCCCAAAGATGAAAAGATAAAACAGTACATAGAATATCTTCGTTCATGCGATATAAAGAGTTATAAGCAAAAAGTCAGAGAGTCGTACAACCAAGGGAGTAATTATGGCGTTTTTTGACAGATCCAAAAAGAAAAAAGCCTTCTTCATATCTTGCAAGGATACAGTTGAAAAAGAGAAACTGTATGAATTTATCCTGGTTTTGCTTCGGCATGTTACACCGACAAGGATAGGTGCTTCCCAATACGGATCAGGACGCTCGGTCAAGTATTTCTCTAAAAGGTTACCTGAAGCATTTGACAGTGAGATGGATGAGGAGAATAAAAGGATCTCCTTCCATCTTGATGGTGACGGCTTCCTGTTTGTTATGAGAAAAGAACGGTTGAGCAGGTTTCTAAGTCTCGACATCAGTTTTGATTACGATACTGCGGATAAGGTTTTCCCGGAGATCGAAAAGTTTATTGTTGAAGAAGCTGTTATGGCTTCCGAGTCTGATTCACATGATGAGATCGTTCAAAACGAACGCCTTATCTCTCAATTTGGATATCTGGATGAAGATCCGTCCGGTTTTCCCAAGTGTAAGGGCACTTTGGAGGAAATAGAGATAGATATCGAGAAGAATCCCGGATATGTTTATAAGACACAGGGGCTTCATCTGGGCGGTTTTTACCGGATGTGGTTTGGCGAAGATTCATATGCGTTTTTGGATAAGTCTGAACTCAGAAATTTCCAGTGCTTTGAGAACACTGTGCTCGAGAATGATGTCACGAGGATCACTTTGTATGAGCACATAGAGGATTACAGAAACCGGGAAAACCGTCAAAAGCAGTGGGAGTTCCGTCAAAAGCTTCACATCGATGATATAGCCCGGAGAATGCAGGGAGAAGAGAAAGAGGCTTATAAGCAGAATGCCGATCCGGAAATCAATATTCAGGAAGGCAGCTTTGAACATGGCGGAGTCCGTCTGATCCATACCTATCTGAAGAATGGCAGCATTGCACATCGTTCCGAAGCTGACAGTGTTGAAATAAGGGAGCTGGATGCTGACGGTAAAGAAGTGTTCAAGGATGTTATAGAATTATGAAGAATAGAAATAACGCTATAGTGACTATAGAAGAAATCAAGGAAATCATTGAAAGACGTAATCTCCCAAGTCAGATCAATGAAGGCTATGATATTCAGAATGAAGAGAATTTTACATACATTGAGGTTTTCCACGGAGAGAATAAGCTGATGCTTGATCTTGCCGGTGAATATACGATCTATATGGGAGACTGGCACGGGCATTACTATCCGGATGATATACAGGATATGAAAGAATTCCGTCAGGTATTAGAGGATCTTCTGGACAATCGGAGGTGCTCGGTTGGCTGCTTCCGGGAGCGGGACGGTGTGGAGAACTGGTGCGGCTCATGTATAGAGTTCAAAGAAAACCTTGACCGGGATTATTTTGAAAGAGAGTATGGCCGCGATCGGATCATCCGATGCGAGTTCTTCGATGAGACTCTTAACCGGGTTTTTATGACGTGATGTCTGACAGTTTGTGTCAGAATCAATCAGCAGCGGACAGCAGACCGCCTATCCGTGATAAAATGGCAGAAAACTGGAAAAACGCTGATAATACAGGGGTTGCAACTGCCGGTTGACAATATTCAAAGTCCGGTTGGTGGAGCCGTTAAGGCACAAACTGCTAATCTTGGGGCAGCAAAACCCGGAGGTGGAATCAATGACTATTGCTGACAGAATACAGAGCCTTAGAAAGTCGAAAGGCATGTCCCAGGAAGAACTGGCTGACAAGGTCGGTGTATCAAGGCAGGCCGTATCAAAGTGGGAAAGTGAACAGGCAACCCCGGATCTCGATAAGGTCGTGATCATGAGTGATATTTTCGAGGTTACAACGGATTATCTCCTTAAAGGAATAGAGCCGGTCAAGACAGATGATCATAAGACTATGGCTGATGTTATCGACCAGAAAGTTCTTACCGAGAAGAACGGCAAGCGCGCGAAAACAGCCCTTAAGTGGTTCCTCATAGGATTCGGAATATTACTTGCCATAGATCTCATCTCGATGCTGATCTATTTCCTGGTTAACGGATTCCCCGTCTAATCTGATCTTCAAATAATCTGAGACTTGAAAAAGAGCGATGACATCGCCCTGTCTATTAATGCGCCCAAAAGGAGTTTCCCATGAACAAGATAAAAGAATTCATCAAGAAAATCAGTCCGTTTAACAACCGTACCGATATGCCGAAGATATTGTATGTGATCAAGGTCATCCTGATCTTCTGGGTATTCAAGTTCGGATCGGAGCTGGCAGGTGAAGGCATAGTTCTGGCGATCCACTTTGCCTGCGGTAAAAATCCTCTGCAGGGAGAGATGTTCGACAACAACACGATCACACTGATCACTTACTATGGATATGGACTAATGATCGGAATAATAATCCTTCTCTGGAAGCTGTTTCAGAGAAAGACACTGGCAGATCTGGGTTTTTCAAGGTCTGCCGGAAGTTATTTTGCAGGTGCTATAGCCGGTGCGTACCTTCTGGTGGTCATAGTACCTTTGACGGTTCTTACGGGTTCGATCAGATATAACGGCGTCTTCGAAAAGATCGACGTGGCAATGGTCGTGCTCATGCTCGGAGGCTTTGTTCTTCAAGGTGCCTTGGAAGAGGTACTCTGCAGGGGTATCGTCCAGCAGCTCTTGCAGAAAAAGACATCCATACCTGTTGCTGTAGGTGTAAGTGCGGCCCTTTTTACCATTCCTCACATCTCAAGCATGGATTTCAGCGCTCCTGCCATTGCGGTAACGGCAGTTATCAACCTTATCCTGATATCGGTCATTTTCTCACTCCTTACTGTTCGCTTCAGGAGCATCTGGGCAGCCTGCGGAATGCATTCGATTTGGAATTATATTCTTTACAGTATTCTTGGGCTCAATCTGAGCGGCAATGATGAGATCGCTGCTTCCGTATTCAATATGAGTTCCGTTGGGGAAAATATATTAAACGGCGGTGTTTATGGTATCGAAGCAAGCATCATTACAACTGCAGTATTAGGAATTGCTGCCGTGCTGCTTATCTTATTCAACACCAGGAAGCCGAAACGCACATGATCTAATGCTATAATTGTCCTGGCTGAGAGAATGATCTCTTGGCACAGATATATGGTTATGGATTAATAGGTATCGGGTAATGGGGAAAAGAAAAGAAGACCAGTGAAAGGGGCAGGTAATACGTAACATGACTTATTTCGTTGAAGGCATACAGGGAAGTGGTAAGAGTACTCTTGTAAAGCTGTTATCAGAGAAATGCCCGGACCATAAAGTCCTTGAGGAAGGTGACTATTCTCCGGTAGAGCTTGCATGGTGCGCATATATAGACAGCGATCAATATAACGATATTTTGAACCATTTCTCTGAGTTGAGACCGGAGATAGAAGCAAAAACACACTTCGAAGATGATCACGTGATTGTCTGTTATACAAAGATCCGGACCGATGACCGGAGCTTTTATCAGGAGTTGGAAAAATACGAGATATACAACAACCGTGTGTCCTTTGAGCGGTTCAAAGACATTGTCTTAAAGCGTTACGGAAGTTGGGACGGGGCATCGTTGATTACGGAATGTGCTCTTTTCCAAAATATCGTGGAGGATATGATACTGTTCCGGGATATGCCGGATGAGGCGATCATTGACTTTTACAGGGACATAGAAAAAGCGATAGGTGATAAGCAGATCCATATTGCATATCTTAAGGCGGAACCGGATGATATCAGAAGGAATCTTCAGACAGCACGGCAGACCCGGGTTGATGACAAAGGCAATGAAGTGTGGTTTGCCATGCTCAGCGACTACTTTAATAACTCTCCCCATGCGGTCAGATGCGGCCTTGAAGGTGAAGACGGCCTGGTAAGACACTGGATCCACAGACAGGAGCTTGAGCTCAGGATATGTGAAGAACTGTTCCCGGACAGGCACACGGTGTTGCCTTCAAAATCGTATAGGGAGAAGGATATCGATAAGTTGGTGAGATAGAAATCGCTATTGACTTATCATATTCCGGGCAATAATGTATCCCAGGCCATTTATCACGAGATAAGTGGCCTTTATTCTTTTCCGATCACCTTTTCCAGGAAGATCTTCTTTTCGAAACCGCCGCGCTTCTCTTTTTTCTCATCTGCGAGTTCAACGATTCCTTCGAGAGTCGTATTTTCGAGTGCGGCCAGCGACCTTATGACTTCTATCATGTCAGCGAGTTCTTCGCATCTCTCACTGCCTTCGGAATCAAGGACTTCTTCATATTCTTCGCCCAGTTTTTCTTCCAAAGACTTCTTATATTCCTCATCCGCAAGTATTCTCGTAACCGGTGTTTCTTCATTTGCGATGATGATGTCAGGGATATTATCCCTAACCAGTTTGTTATATATTCTTTCCATAGTTCACCTTTGCCAAATGCTATAATTACTGTATTCAAGGGGAATCCCCGGATAGTCTGATCAGCAGTATAAAGGGCAGGGCATATGATAGTAAGTTGCGGACATGACATTTATCAATGCGATGATGCAGGTGTTTTCAAGAGCATAATGCAAAAACTTCTGGCTGAGAAGTCAGCTGAGGTATGGATATCCCAAAAAGGAGAACAGGATGAGTATCCCTGCATGGCTTTGCTGGTTAATGAGAACAATGCGGCGCTTAATCATTTCGGTGACGATGGGAGCTGTTACTCATCTTGCAACGGAAGTGCCGAAGACGGATTCGTATCTTTTTGCGATGGCCAATTTGAGATCCATTCAAATCAGGTTATAAGCAAGGAAGAAGCATTGACTGCGCTTATGGATTATTTTTCTGATAACGGCAGGTCAAGCGGCATTCAGTGGGAGCAGCTGTATTAACAAAGGGTTTGTCTCAAAAGATCAGACCGTGTTAAGTGCACTGTACTTGGTCTGTTTATGCCTGTTTGATTCGTCGGTTAAGAATTATCGCGAAAATGTTGCTTCTTTTGTCCGCCCGGAAGCAACAAATCCTTAACTGCGCGTTTGCTGATTTATACTGGCATGACTGACATGAAAAATCATAAAAATACCTTGTAACGAATTTGAATCTCATCCGTCTAACTAATGCATAAATATAGAAAGGCGGATAAATAATGGATATTTCGAATGAGGAACAGTTTAAACTTCAAGATAATGCTATAACTAAACGAGGTATCGCGATCCCAATGATTCAGGGCGTGGTAATGACCTGTTCATTTCTTATAGTCGAGCTCATATTCCAGAAACTCGGAATGTTTGAAGGGGTGGTCAGGTTATATCTCACAGACTCAGCTTTGAGATTCCTGTTCGGCGGCGTGACTCTTTTACTTATAGCGGCGAATTACAAAAGGCAGCGCAGTTTATATTCTCTGAGAGAGTATTTCACGAACAGGTTTTCTGCGAAGACATACATCTATCTGATTCCGTTTATACTGTACCTGATATCCGTTCTCGTGTTGCCGGTGTTCTCATATGTCCATTCTTTCAGTAAGGCAGGCGTGTTCGCATTATGCTGTGTTCAGCAGCTGGCAACAGGTTTTTACGAAGAGTCCGTACGGGTACTGATATTATGCGGACTTCTGAAGTTCCTGTGCGGCACTAAGGCCGGCAGGATCAAGACGGTCCTTATCTCCGGAGCTTTATTTGGTCTTAGTCACGGTCTTAATTTTCTGTTCGGCCGGGATATACTTTCTACTCTTTGTCAGGTCGGGAACTGCTTTTTATGGGGGGCTTTCATGACGGCAATATTCCTTTATTCGCGCAATCTTACACTCCTCATGATCCTTCATGCGGTTTGGGATATTGTAATAAGGATACCCAATGCCTTCTTTGGCTTTCCTGACCAGTCACTTGGAATTCAAGTGACGGAGATTATCGGTAATGTGATAGAGTACGGGCTTATGACATTAGCGGCTGTAGTGCTCTGCCTGAAACTGAAGGATGATCATCCGGTCAAAACTACTCTATAGTCTCTACGACCTTGCCTTCAGCATCTCTTATTACAGTAGGGACGATCTCTATTACTGCGGGCATGCTCTTTAATGTGTAAACACCCTTGTGCGGAGGGACAGAAACGAATTCCTCAAGGCTTTCCGGGCTGAACTTAATGAGGCCGAAGTCGGCTTCTTCCTTGCCTGCTGCAGACTTATCTGAGGGCTGGAAAGCTATACCCATGTCAGGTGTCTTGATATAGAAATCACGTCCCTTGGGAAGGCGTGCTTTAAGAAGATTTGTAAGCTTTCTTAAGTTTTTCGCGCCGATCGAGAAATAGAGATATTTCCTGCCTTCCATCTCACGGATCTCCATGTTCGCGCCATCCATATAGAACATGCCTGTAGATGAACCGTCCTGTTCGATGCCGGCTTCGACTTCGGCTTTGAATTCAGGTATCGACAGATAGGTGTCCCTGTCCATTACTGCAACTGCCATCGGATTACATTTGCGGTATGCCTTAATGAACTTGTCGCCGAACCAGAGCATCGTGTATTCGAGCTCTTCCTTCGTGTAAGGAATGACCTGGATGAACTCCACGTGACCATAAGGCGTATCCATGTCGCCGAGCTCAGGATCGATATCAAAGCCCAATGCGGTAAGCTTTGTATCCGACTCCAGACAGATAGGTCCGTTGGCGTCCATATGCTCGTTTGCCTTGAAAACATTGCCGCTCTTGAAGACATAGCGTGCAAGATTCTGGAGGAGGCTTACAGGCCATAAGGGCGGCGTCTGCTCGCCCTTATCTTCCAGCCTGAATGAGAGTTCAAATCCGTAGCCGCTCTCTTCGGCATAATCACTTTCCTTCTGATAAAGCTCAGTAAGGCCGTATGTGATGTAATGCCAGTGAGGGATCCCGCTTTTGCTCTGATAGACAGATACCCGGTCCAAAGGATCGGGTCCGCCTAAGAAGTACGGCACCTTTACTCCGAAGTGGAAACCTTTTTGTTCTCCGTAGAGCGCTTTGCACTTTGCATCAATTGCATCTACGCCTGCATTCTCGATCTTTGAATCACTCATCTGATTTTCTCCTTATTCCAATAAATGTGCTTAAAATCCCGACAGCCTCAATATAACTTATTGCGTGCCTGATTACCATAACTTCAGGCAAATCCCACACTCATACCTTCAGGCTGTTGCCGGCGCGGGATATCCTTGCTTCCTTCCTGTCACTATATATCCACAGGCCGATCGAGAATAACAGCCAGATCGCGCGGAATAAATTGACGGAAAAACTTCCCGGGAATTCATCGAACAGTGCGTTCCAGTCGTATATTGCTCCAATTGAATCTATGAATGTGTGATAGAAAGCGCATGCAATGACGCTTTTTGTCGCTTTATAGATCGCTGCCATCGCGAATGACCATATGAAGATCGTTATCGCAAATCCCACGAAGCTGTCGTTGTAGTGGCGTGATGTCGGATCGATCCATGCAGAATAATGCCATACACACCAGATCACTGCCGTCAGGAGTACGGAGAAGGGGTAGGGCAGTTTCTTGTCCAGTTCCGGCTGAAGTATCCCGCGCCAGCCCGTCTCTTCTGCAATGCCAACGAAAGGAAGCATGATCACAAGTCCTCCCAGGAACAAGTACCACGGCTGTCCGTTCGGTGTGCCGCACAAGAGCGCGAAAACAAGAGCCATCAGACAGAACGCACCCGTAACAAGGATTGTCTTAAGTTTCTTTTCCGTGCGGAAAAGATTCCTCATCAGGTGCTTAAAGCCTTTTCGCTCAATGAATACTGCGAGTATGAAGCTTGCCCAGAACGGTCCGGGCGTCGAGAAAAGAAGCCCTATCGCAGCATATAAAAAATATCCCGGTGTCATTACTCCGGTCCTGCTGAATTCGACCGAATAAGGCAAAAGCCATACATGAAGCGTTATAAAGCAGAACGCCGAGAATAGCGCCACCAGTATCAGATACCACAGTATCCTGTTTGTCCCTTCATCCTTCGTGATCGAGAAGATCCTGACAGGTCTCTTATTTTTTTCCAAAATTATTACCGCCTTTCATATTTTTTCATCTGTTAGACGGGAAAATGGGGATTTCGTTACAAGCGAATACTCGAGAAATGCAAAACACAGTTTGTTAAAATAATATTTACTAACATTATTAGTTCAACTGAATTCAATCTTGCAGTGTTTCAGAACGGACGATGTTCCCGAAGATCAGGTCAGCTGCAAAAACCGGAACCTCCCAAAGTGTCTATTAAAATGATCTGGGAATTAAATGGGTAATTTTTGTCAAACAGCTGGAAAATACTCTTGCCAGAATTTGGTGAACGAAAGAGAGGACAGTTATTTTGATCAGTTTAAGGGAGATAACCAGAGAAAATATTGATGATGTTCTTGCCCTGAAAGTCAATGAGGATCAGCGATCCTTTGTATCTTGCAATGGTGATTCTCTTGCTCAGGCATATGTTTATCCGGAAACTGCTTTTCCTTTTGCAATATATGAGGACTCTATGGTTGTAGGGTTTATCATGATGGGTTATTACGAAGCTAAAAAGTATTATACGTTATGGAAATTCATGATAGACAGCCGGTATCAGAACAAGGGATATGGCCGGAAAGCACTTGAATTGGGAATACAATATTTGAGAGAACATTTCGACGTCTCTGAAATCTATACCGGAGTAATTCCCGGTAACATCAAAGCGAAGAAATTGTATGAATCCATCGGATTTAAAGAAACCGGATTAGTCGAATCGGGGATGGAAGAAATGCGGTTGATACTGACATAATATAATTCCCGAACGAAGTAAACAGTGAAAGAGAAAGTCAGCCTGTAAAATAACAGGAAATAAGACATGTTGAGGTGATGAGAATGGGTATATTGGGAAAACTGTTTGGAGGGAAAGATAACAGCAAGTCTGATGAGAGACCTTCCGGAGGCTCGTATCTGGTAGAGGATACATTCAGAATAAATATTCCTCAGGATCTGGTTGTAGTAGGTCAGATAAAAGGAACTGTCAGAGCCGGTGATAAGGTCTATATCGAAGGTGCAGACGAAGAAATTTTGATATTAGTTAAGGAACTGGAAATATTCAGGACCAAAGTCAAGTCTGCGACGGACACTGCAGTTGCCCTGTACCTTGTAAACGGTGCTGAATACGGGATCGAAAAAGGAACCGTCCTTCATATAAAAGTTTAAATTAGTACGATATAATTAATTATTCTATTAGATCAAAATCGTTGGGAGGATAACAAAATGCAAATCGTTGAGATTCCTGTTTACAGCATCAGTGTTCAGCTTGAAAGCGCGCTCCGTAAGAAAGAGTATAAAGAGGAACAGATAGCTCAGGTATATGGCATCCTGAGCGAGAAAAAGAAGAAGCAGAAGATGCCCGCCATTATCCTCGCTTCAGTTATCGCGGTCTTCGGACTGATCTCATTGATCGGTGGTATCATAGATGACAACGTTGTTATCGGAATCGTAAGCTTTGTTGCCTTGATCATAGTTGCCGGTGTAGCCGGTTATATCGGTTATTACATTAATGTCGGCAAGACCGCAAAACAATGGAACAACCTGCTGAAAGAGTTCTATCCCGACATCTGCGGTAAATACAAACTCTGATTGCACTTTTTGTTCCGGCATTATAAACATCGATGCTGAAGGCGGCAAAGAGATGCTTAAAAAGCCGATGCTGAACTGGCTAAGATTGGATATCTTCCAAACGATAAAAATGAGAACAGCATAGTGCTTTTAGAGTTCATGCTCAGGGATGTTCCGGGCAGCGTTACTGAAGTGCTGAGACTTATAAACAGCTACGAGCTTAATATCTCTTATATCAGCTCACAGGAGAACGGCACTGATCATCAGGCGTTCAAGATGGGTCTTTTTGTGGATGACGAAGAGAAACTCATGGAATTTCTCAGACGCGCCAATGAATTATGCCCTGTCAGGGTTATAGATTATAACCATTCGAAAAGGATCTTCGATAACAGCATATTTTATCAGTCCTTTGTTACCGGCCTGATGCAGCAGATAGGCCTTCCGGAACAGGCTCATGAGAAGCTCCTTGTTAACTCCAATCTGGTAATGCAGATACTGGATGAGAAAGGTTTATCACCGTTTAAGACATTTGAGAGCATCAGTAGATTTGCTGAGCTCTTATCTGTAAGCCGTGGCTCGGATTTCGCGCCAAGGATAACAGAATACGTTATAACCGATAAGTCTAAGATAACTCTTATAGAGCCGCCTTGCGGAAGCAACACGATCATTATTCAAAGCTGTGGCGAAGTTCTTTTCGTGGACTGCGGATATGCACTCTATGAAAAGGAGATGCTCAGACTGTTCCGCAATATCCTTCCCGGCTTTGACTCTATGAATAAAAAGATCTTCGTGACGCATGCCGATGTCGATCACTGCGGCCTTCTCCATCTTTTCGATGAGATAACAGCAAGCCGTAAGACGGCTTTATGCCTTGAACTTGAAGCTGACGGGAAGAACGGATATAGAGAACAGAATCCTCTTCACAAACCATATGTGAATATCTGTAAGACGCTGACCTTCTATAAGCCCCCCAAGCCGGAGAAGTTAAAAGTTGTTTGGGATGATGCGGATGATCAGGAGGAACTCCTGAAAGAGATAGGAACATTAGCCTGCGGTGAATTGAACTTTGTGGTCTATCAGGGGAAAGGCGGTCACCTTCCCGGTGAGACGGTTCTTGTCGATTATGGCCATAAGATCACTTTCACAGGCGATATCTATGTTAATATAGCCGGAATGACGCGCGAACAGGCGGAGTACAACAGATATGCCCCTGTCCTCATGACATCTGTGGATACTGATCCTGCACTCTGTGCGGAAGAGAGAAAAGCTGTCATGCAGAAACTCGTTCCCGGAAAATGGAAGATATTCGGCTCTCACGGAGCCATGAAGGAATATGATCAGCCCGTAATGTAAGAAAATGGTGTTTTGATCCGTCATATAGGTGAGATCTCAAATAACACCGGAGGCAAAAATTTTGAAAAATGAAGATGTAGTCAGATTATTTGATGCTTATGCTGATGATCTTTACAGATTTGCCGTTTACTACTCGGGCTCAAAACACGAAGCGGAAGATATTGTTCAGGATGTATTCCTAAAACTCCTAGACGATAAAGTTGCTTTTAAACCCGGCAAGGAAAAGACTTATCTTTTCACCATGACGGCAAACAAATGCAGAGATTATCTCAGGTCAGCATCGCGTCAGAAAGACGTTGATCTTGAGTCTGCGGAAAATGAGCTGCAGTATTTCGATGAATTCAATGAGAGAAACAAGGCTGTATTTGATGAACTCATGAACCTGGACGGCCAGTTCAGGATGCCTATCTATCTGCACTATTATGCAGGTTACTCATACAAGGACATCGCCGGAATACTGAAGATATCTGAATCAGCCGTTGCCGTAAGGATCAACAGGGGCAAAGCAATGATGAGGATAGGATTGGAGGAATATTTGTGAGAGATACTACAGATAAGATAAAAATGGATGTTGCAAGAAAAGCGGAAATGCGCGAGAAGCTTATGTCTTCGCCTGCTAAGACTACTGAGTTACCCAGGCATAATGTGAAGAAAAGAGTCGTAACGACTCTTCTGATCGCGGCAGTAGTGTCAGCTGTGGGCATCACTACATATGCTGCCTTCGCCGGCGGGATCGGAGCTTTATCCTTCGGAAAAAGGGCATGGGGTCCGTCGATCGAAGAAGACATTAAGCATTCTTTGCCTCCGCGCGAGGAATGGTCGCTGCAGGGATATCCCGATTCTCCTGAATACAAGGCGGCTTTGGAGTGGCTTAATTTCGAGGCAGGCTACGACCGTGACTGGAAGATTCTGGATGAAGCTGATGCGGAGCAAAAGCGCACGGGTGTAGATCCATTTGAAAAATACAGTGCATATCTTGTTTACTCGCAGGAGATGGCTGATAAGATTGATGAGATAGCGGAGAAATACAAGCTTAAGCTTCATACGGGCTTTGACGATGGTGATGAGAAAGAACTCGAGGAGAGGGTCGGAGATATCTTTAATGACAACATTACCGGCGGCGCATACTTCTACGATGACGGTACATTCCAGATGGATGCACTTTATAAGAATAAGTACAATTTCCAGATAAGGAGATGCGTGAGAGGTTATTTGGATACTGTAACTGTCAATGTCGGAACATCTGAAGGCTTTGAAGAGTATACATACATGACAAAGAGCGGAATTCCGGTCACGATCTCAGAGGGCAAAGACGTCAGAGGCAGGCGAAGAACATTCATCACAGCAAACCTCGAAAAGAGCTTTGTGGTAATAAACATCATGCCATTTAATTACGACGGCGAACCGAACAATTATACGGATAAAGATATTGAGGATATTGCAGATTCGTTCTACTTCAATAAGATGTGATAAAGAGAGTCAGGAGCAATCCTGACTCTTTTTCTTATAATCTTATGTCCGCTAAATTCATCTGATAAAGGTCAAATAGTGGACAAGTCTTAACTGAGCCGGAATGTTATAATTTCTCTATCCAATGATGATCCTTGGATCGGATTATTAGCAGTAAAAGAGACAGGAGCCGGTTATGGATAAGCTTTTTATCACGCACTACTTTTATCCGGGAACTGACCCGTGGAAAAATATAATGCTCCTTCCTGAGGAGGAAGCTTTCCTCAAAGAATCTCTCGGCAAGTATGCATATGTTGAAGTTCAGTTGTGGGATAATCTGAATTTACTTTAACTTTTTTTGTTGCTTAACATAATTTGTTGAGACCAAACGCCATCTTAGTACATCTAATAGATAGAGAATGGAAATCAGATCTCCATTCGGTTGTGTACACAAGGAAAGAAAATAGTAATGCAGATTGATGAAACGACAAGGCTTGTAAAACTCGCGAAAAGGCACGATAAGCTCGCCTTTGCCGAACTGATGCAGGGGCATATGCAGGAGATGTACAAAGTCGGACTGGCAATCCTCATGAACGACGAGGACGTTGCCGATGCCGTCAGTGAGACTATCCTTAATTGCTTTGAGAAGTTAAGCACACTAAGAGAAGACAAGTATTTCAAGACATGGATGACAAGGATCCTCATAAACAACTGCTATAAGATCCTGGATGTCAGGAAGCGTCAGACAGGCCTGGAAGAATGGGAAGAGCCTTCTGTAACTGACGAATACAATGTTGAACTCAAGGACGCGTTAGCTTCTATCGATGAGAAGTACAGGTCGGTCATCACTCTATATTACTTAGGGGAATACAGCACCAAAGAAATTGCCTCAATGCTCCATATCCCCAAGAGTACGGTAACTACCCGGCTCCAAAGGGGCAGGGAGCAACTGGCAAAGTACTACGGCGGCTAAGAATTAATAGGAGAATGACATGAAAAATAAGAATATTTTCGAGAAAAACGCTCAGATTCCTGATATCGTACAGCAGAAAGCAAATGCAGCTTTCCGAGAGATATATACCCGTCAGGATGAACCGGAAGTAAAGCCTCAAAAGGCACATAAACCTGCCAGAGCTACGATCATAAAGATTGCATCGACAGTGGCTGCTGCGGCCATAACCGTAGTTGCATTATCCTTCGCGATAGCGTATTTCGGCGGCAAGGGAACGGAACTTCCCGGCGGCAGCAGCGTCAGTGTCGGCTACGGCAGCATAAGCGAGCAGTTTTCGATCTTGGTTTGCGCGGCAGAACTTGATCCTAAAGCTCCGCTCCCGATAAGTTTGGATGTCAGCAAACAGACACATAATTATGGTGTTGACTGGACTGGCCGTGCAGATTATCAAATCAATTTCCCCATCTCGGTCGAGGGCGATAATATCTCGTCCGTGACCTTCAAAGCAGACAACGCAGTCATTGAAGTCGTAAGTATCGACTGTCCTTCAATTGTAAAAAGCGGTTCAACCAAAACGCTTGACGATTTCAGCTCGACATATGTTGATGGTTATGACATGGCCGGACAGCCTATCGGCAAGACAGAAGTAGGATATTACGAATCGTTCAGCGCAGATTATGACACGCTTAAAAATTCCAAGTACCTTTTAAACGTTTGCGATGTTCTGACAAACCGAATGGATCTTTATTATATGATTGGTTACGCTAAAAACGAAAACGAAAGTTGTGCGGCATATACTTATTTGTTAAAGGATGTCCAAATAACGATCGAAGTCGCTTTTAAGGATGGGACTACGGCTTCAAGGACGCTGGGCCTTTTTGGCAATCAGTATTCTGCAACAGACAAGCTGGAAGACGGAACAGAATACCAATATAAAACTACGCAGATCTTCTGCTACGATAAAAACGATACAGATGATGCTACAAAGCAGTTGATCAGCAGCCAGATCGCCTGTGCTACGGAAGTCTACAAGACCCAGAAGGCACTACACCCGATTACGCCTGAGGATACAAAAGGTTATGGATCCGTTGATGAAACTGTAGATGAAACGGATGCTTCTGAAAGCACGGAAACAACTGTCAGCACAGAAACAACAGTCAGTGCAGAACCGACAATCAGTGCGACACCGACAATCAGTCCGACACCGACTGCCAGTGAAGAAACAAGTGCCGGCTCAGAAACTTCAGGCAGCACGGAAAATTCTGAAACCACTGAAACCACAGGTGAGACGGGCTCTACTGAAAACACGGATAATACAGGTAATGAGGGTTAAGCGGGAAATTCTGAAATTATCAGATCTGATAGGGCTTGAGGTAAAGAATTTTAGGCCGCATATGGGGATATGAGGGTTGTCTCAAAAAAGGGACAACCCTTTTAGTTTATGTGAAGCATCGCGTATCTTATCCCAAGAAACCGAATCCGATTCATTATGAGCGCAGGCGTTTTTGTTTTCGCGCGGTGTATTGGACTGCCATATCACTTTTTAAGAATGAATCAGACGCAGAATTTGCAGATAAGCTTCACGCATTCAAATGATCAGTTTTCTTTCTCATATTTATCCAACGGGAAGAGCTCGAAATCGACTTTTTTTCCATTGTCTGCAGCCTGTCCCATCAGGAAGTGGCCATTACTCTCGGCGATGTCATACATGGTTATTGAGACTTCCCGTGTAACAGGGGCATTCCCGTCACCATAGTCAACAGTAATGAAATAATCTTCAGAATCACCGTTTTCGTCGTCGTGGTGAGTGTTTATATAACATTCGGTAATAGTGACATCTATGGCAGATATTTTCGCATTCTCAGGTACCGGTATGCGGAGCGGTTCAAAAGCCTTTTCATCTATCTTAAGTCCGATGATGGTAATTGGTATGAGAAGGATCGCAGCAATGATGCTGAGCCAATTCAATTTTTTCTTCTGCCTGCCGAAGAGGATTGCGTATTTGATACAATCACCGCCCGTAAAGAAAAGCGAAAATATTAGCATTACCTCGTAGATCATTAACCTCATATTGACCCATTCCTGATCATCCGCGAAGTAGAGTTTGTATTCTTTCATAAGAAAGGCTTGAGTGAGTATCGTTTTTCCGGTTTCAGGATTGACGTTATCTTCGTTCAGCGCATCATATTCCGCTACGATTTCCTGCTGACGGGCTTCGGAATTTCCTCCCAGATTCTGAGTGACGATATATATTGAACATAAGACGAGGACGATAAATAACACCACATCTGCTAATTTCGTCAGATTCTTAAGAGCGATACCGTTTTCCGGCTTCTCTGTAAAAGTCGGAGAGTCCGGTGTTTTATTAAATGAATGCTTAAGGATTCTGATTATAATGTTCCCGTAGAATAATAAAGGTACGATAATTACAAGAATACATGTAACCAGGCGTCTTATTCCTTCGATCTGAGCAGCCATATATATTCCTCATCCTTCATATTTTTCTCTTTGGTACTTTTTCTTCAAGAAACCGATATGCAACGCAACGAATACGACAAGTATGAGAACCGGAACGAGAATAATCAATATGCGGGGCATATGTGCAGAAGGCGCTCCGCGAAGAGTGTAGTTAACGGGCAGATCGGCTTTCATCAAATCATTTGCAGATATTACTTCAATAACGTTGTAATCAAGATTTGAGAGCGGATAATCCTCTGCTATGTACAATTGCTGATTTTCATCGTATATGAAAATAACAGAGCAATTGAACCCATACACATCGATTATCCTGATATCCGAAACAGACAGACCCTGATCTTCATTCTCAATATATCTCTCATACGCATGGCTGAACACGCCATCATCCGGAAAGTATGTCCCGTGGGTAATAATACGTCCCTGCTTGAGTTTCGCACTTGAATAAATACCGGTAATCTTGTCAATAGGAATACTCTGTCTGGTAGGTTGGGAAAATACAATTATGCAGCCAATAAGAACCAGCACAACGATGGAGATAATAAACAAAACTGTTATTATGTTTTTCTTTTTCATCTTGTGCTTTCGATCTTTCCCTTCTTAATTGCCATGACCATAACGTAAACCGGGAAAGCCATACTGATCAAGGCCATCAGGAAACCAGCCGTCATAGCGGCAGAGTTTGAGAAGTCCGATGCCATCTTGCCGTCCTGGTACATGGTCAGATAGGAAATACATAAGAACAAAGTATAAAACACACTTCCGGCGAGGCCTACGATCTCAAATATCCACGTCAGGGGGATAACCGGTTCCTTCTTCCTGTTCTTGTAGAAAACAATTATCAGGATCACGCTTGACACTGCACCGATAACAAAACTGTTTATAGCATTTACCGTGTTTGCCCACATGACGAAGTCGTTTACGGGCATTCCAAAACTATTGAACGCTTTATTAATGGCGATCCTGGTAACAATATTCAGCACCGGCAGGATAAGCAACGGAATGTATATAAGCTTCTTGCCGTAATTCCTGTGTATGAAGATGCACATACAGAGAGGAACTGCGATCATGATGACCATCTGCAATATACTCTCGACGTAGACATAATTCATATACACCGCCTGATTACCGAGCCGCGCAACAAAGATCGATGCGCATTCCAGAAGATTGGCAAAGGAAGTAAACACAAAAGATAATCCTAATATCCTCGTGGACTTCGTCTTACTGAATAATACGATGAATCCGAAAACTGTAATGGCAAGAAAGATAACCGGCCTTCCAATATAGAACAGTATCTCCTGAAACATCATCATGAATTCGATCTGACTGTTCATAAATTTTCCTCTTAACCTATAGAATCAAATACCTCAAGAAGCATGGCAGTTACCGCCACAGCCGTGGTTGCCGCAATCGTGATCCTCTTGATGATCGTGGTGATCGCACTTTGCATCAGGGTCATACATCAGATTGCCTGCTAAAAGAGCATTAACGGAATCATCAGCATTGCCCTGAACACCACCATAGAGTTTAATGCCGGCTTCAGCCAGTGCCATTTGAGCACCCATGCCGATTCCACCGCAGATCAGTGTGTCTACTGAATGCTCCTGAAGAAAACCGGCAAGTGCACCGTGACCACTTCCGTTGGTATCGACAACCATGCTGCCGACAATCTTGCCGTCTGCCACCGAATAGATCTTGAACTTCTCGGTGTGTCCAAAATGCTGGAATACATTTCCGTTTTCATAGGTTACTGCAATATTCATATT
>JAEEGK010005633.1_pt1 | contig 30281 bp, 22 predicted proteins | sample 8958771 | NCBI WGS metagenome assembly JAEEGK01 (sample SAMN16246547, study PRJNA631951) | gut metagenome | biome: gut microbiome; feature: rumen; material: SC-attached | host: Bos | place: Iran: Karaj | collected 2018-10 | reverse complement strand
ATTACCCCTCGGACATTGCAACTGTGAACTTCGACCGTTCGGGCACCACCGTCATCGGCAAATACCTATTGAACCACAGTTTCATGCGCCCGGGCATGGTGAGCGTCATCGTCTCTACCATCGTGGGCACCATCTTGGTGAAAATTTTCTACTAGCTGTTTCCTGCGAGAACCAAAAAATTCTTTTTTAAGGGACGAACAATCGTCCCTTTGTTGTATATTTATCTTGAAACACTTTAACCACCCCCAAGGCGGTACTTTATGCTGATGGAAAAGATTGCATCCCCTGCAGATGTGAAAAAGATGAACATGGAAAGCCTCAAGGCGCTCGCGGCAGAAATCCGCACGTCCTTGATCAACAAGATTTCACATTGCGGCGGGCACTTGGCACCGAACCTCGGATTCGTTGATGCCACCATCGCATTGCATTACGTTTTTGAATCGCCCAAGGACAAGATTGTCTACGATGTTTCGCACCAGAGTTACACCCACAAGATTTTGACAGGTCGCGCCGAGGCGTTCCTGAATCCGGACAAGTACTGGAGCGTTACGGGCTACACCGAACCTTGCGAAAGCGAACACGACCATTTTATGATTGGCCATACTTCGACCTCGGTGAGTTTGGCACTCGGGCTTGCAACCGCTCGCGACATTAAGGGTGAAAAGGGAAATGTAATCGCTGTCATCGGAGACGGTTCGCTCAGCGGCGGCGAAGCATTCGAAGGCTTGGACAACGCCGGCGAATACGCCACCAACTTTATCGTGGTCGTAAACGATAACGAGATGTCCATCGCCGAAAACCACGGCGGACTTTACGGGAGTCTCGCGGAACTCCGCGCCACGCAGGGTAAAAGCGAAAACAATTACTTCAAAAGCCTCGGCTTTGACTACCTGTATGTAGAACAGGGTAACGACATCGAATCGCTCATCGCCGCATTCAAGCAGGTGAAAGATTCCACAAAGCCTGTGGTCGTACACATCCACACGCTTAAGGGCAAAGGCTACAGTTTCGCCGAAAATTCCAAGGAAGGTTTCCACTGGACGGCTCCTTTTGATATTCCGAGTGGCGTTGTAGATTGGGGAAGCGGAGAATCGTACGGCAACATTCTCGGCGAATACCTGATGAAGAAAATCAAGGCGGACCCGAAAGTAGTCGTGATTCATTCCGCCGTGCCTGCAGGCATTGGATTCTTTGCCGACCAGCGTAAGGAAGCGGGCAAGCAGTTCATTGACGTGGGCATCGCCGAAGAACACGCTGTGGCTCTCGCCTCGGGCCTTGCCAAGGGCGGTGCAAAGCCCATTTACAGCACCCACGGCACGTTCATCCAGCGCACCTACGACCAGCTCTCGCAGGACCTCTGCGCGAACAACAATCCCGCAACGATTCTTGTAACCATGTCAGGCGCCGATGGCATGAACGATACCACGCACCTCTGCATTTTCGACATCCCGATGATGAGTAATATCCCGAATCTGGTGTACCTCTGCCCCACTTGCGTGGAAGAGGCTATTGCCATGATGGATTACGCCATCGAACAGACCACGCACCCGATGGCCATTCGCATTCCGAATGGGGTCGCACACCGCAGCATAAAATTTGACAAGGATTACTCCAAGTTGAATACGTACAAAGTAGATAAATGCGGAAGCAAGGTCGCCTTGATCGGTCTCGGAAGCTACTACGCCCTCGCCGAAGAAGCCGCAGCAGAACTAGCAAAGTCGGGAATCGACGCGACCATCATCAACCCGCGTTTTGCAACAGGCATTGACGCAGAAACACTCACGGGATTACGCGCCGACCATCAGGTGATCGTGACGCTCGAAAACGGCGTCATCGACGGAGGCTTCGGCGAAAAAATCGCCCGATTCTACGGCAACACTGACATGCGCGTACTCGTAAAGGGCCTCAAGAAGGAATTCTACGACAAGGTTCCCTACGGCGAACTCATGGAAAGAAACCGCCTCACGCCCAAGCAGATTGTGGAAGATGTGATGGCAACACTCAAATAACGTCACCGATACGAGAATCGTGCCTTTCGCCCGAAATAAGTATATATTTCGGGTATGTCCATCTCGCAGCACATATTCCGACTCATGCTCCCCGCACTCTTGTGCGGAGCATTCGGGCCGTTCGCCTGCGCTTCCCATGCCGCCGATGCCGCGGGAATCGCGGGCGTGTTCGATGCAGGCTGGACAACCGCCTACCAGTCGCAAGATTCCATCACGCACATGCACCAACGCCTGCATGCGCTCGGCATGGAGCATGTCATTTTGCAATACGCCGCTGTCGAGGCGACACATTTGTATTACCCTTCGGAACTGGACTTTCTGCAAGACACGCAGTACAAAAACAATCAGCTGTTCCCGAAAAGCATCGAGGCCGCCAAAACGGCCGGCACCAAAATCTGGCTCGGGCTCTACTACAATGGCGAAAACTGGTACACCCCGCCAACCGCCAAGCAGCTTGATACACTTACATCAAGGAACCTGAAAGTCCTCGAAGAAATCCATTCGCTATACGGCAGCGAATCCGTTATCAAAGGCGTGTACATTCCGCAAGAAATCGCGCGCTACTATTGGGATAGCCTGCGCAACGACGCAACGCCGGAAATGCTCACGGAACATTTCTTGAAGCCTGTCACCGAAGCCGCACAGGCGAAGGGCTGGAAAGTCATGGCCGCCCCATTCTACAACCAGAATTTAGAAACGCCCGAGAAGTTGCAATCGTTCTTCGAAGAACTCTTTGCCGCCGGATTCAAGCCCGACATTATCGCCGCACAAGACGGCATTGGCGCAAACGACGCAGGTAAACTCCACGCCGAAACCGCAACCGTAGGCAACTACGAACGCGCCCTAGCACAGGCCTGCAAAAAGTACAATATCGAATTCTGGGTCGACATGGAACTGTTCCGCACAGACGATTCTCACGCGCTTGCCGACAAGGCAAGACTCTCGGCGCAAATCGACTCCGCCTACGCCGCAGGCGCAGAGAAGGTCATTGTCTACGACCTCTCCGTCCTCGGGAATGCGGGACTCGATTCTCTTGAAAAGTGGAAACTCAGTTCCGAAAGCAACGCATCAAGCATCATCAAACGCCGCAATGCTAAAACAAGCCCGCGTCCCAGCGACCGCAAGCAAGCCCCGCTCAAATACTACAAGCCGGACGGAGCAAGAGCCCAGCCCGGCCAGAGAGTAAGAAAGTATACGAAACATCAAATTTGACCGAATCTTCGTTCGGATGAATCTGTTTTATGTTTTTTCTTGATGATTATACTCCTCATACAGGCGCTCCCATGTAGGGGAAATTACTTCTCTAAACGTGTCCTTTTCACAGCGAGGTAGAAAATCGCCATGAGAATTGGAATAATGCTTGAAATTTCCGCATAACCTGCAGTATTTTTCGAAGTGCTCCTTTATAACGGATTCCGTCAATTCTGCAAGCGATTTCACGCCCTCTCCATCACCTAAGACTCTCGAAATTCCTCCACAAACGGAACAACCATAATATCCGTTCTTATTCAATCCTATTCCACAATACGACGCGACCCAACATGCCTTCTGGTAATCCTCGTCCTTGAAATTAGGATCGTCAATAGGGGCATCGGCAAACGGGGTGAAATATCCGATTTCATTGTCATCTTTTGAAGATTCATAATCTATACGAACATTCTTAAAGGACTTAATCTCTTCACAGATATTTCGAGACTGTACTGTATAACGGTTTGATACGACTTGGATGACAACATCGTTATTGAACGCATCGGCGTATTCCGTCTGCAAAATTCCTAGAATATCCTTGAGTTGGGGGTGCAGCGTCGGCTCTCCACCAAGAATGTTTATCAATTTCCATTTGATATTGAGCTGTATACTTTCTTGGACGAATCTCTTGATATCTTGAAGATCCATACGTTCTCTTGATGGGGCTAATCCGCAAGACCTGTTACACCCTTTGCATTTCAAGTTGCAATCAAAGGTGATGTCTATTTCAATTTTGTCCATCTGCGGAAAAAAGGTCTTACGCTTCTTGTATACGTTTTGAGGCGAAAGCTTATCCTTTCTAAGTATTTCCTTGATGCAGCGTTCCTTTATATCTCTATTCGCATCCCTATTCTCGTAATCCCTTTCGTAATAGTAGTTTATGAAGTCCATCTGGTACGGGGATTCACTCATCTCTACGATGGGCACCATAATCGCATAGTCGTCACATTTCTCAAACCATTTTCGCTGCGAAAACTTAGTTTCGCCATTGTTATACATAAAGTAGGATAAAGGAATTGAATCAAAGAGGTATTTCTTGAACGTCTTCAAATGCTGCCATACATTACCTCCATACTTTCGCGGATTCATAAAGTCTACGGGATAACGGTAATGAGGCTGGATTCTGTAAGTCTGGTGGACTCGACCACAAGTTGTATCCACGCCCCACATGGCATATTTCTTGTAGACATCATATAGGGCATCTTTCCCAATCAAGGCATCATCGGCATCTACCATGACGATTATAGAATCAGGATTACTGCAATAGTTGTGCAGTGCGAGGTACTCGCATTGCAGTTTCTCCAGCCTAGTGCGTCCCTTTATGAAGGTTATTCTGTCTGAATAAGGCTTAATCAAGTAGTCGATAAAATACTGAATTCCATTATCAGAACAGTCATCATAAAGAATAATGCTAAAATCCTGAAAACGCTGGCTCATTAACGAGCACCAAAAACGAAGGAACCTCTTGATAGAAACATTCCTAAAACAAGAGAGAACAACCATTTTCTCGTTGCGTTTGGGGAAACTCCAATCAAAGAAGGATCCCTCGCAATCAAAGTGATTTATCTGTTTGTCTAGAATATAACCCTGCTCAATTCGGTCCAGTATATTCATCCAGCTATAGGGCTTTGTTTTCCTGTAGTTTTGGGGATGAATGTAGAAGCTTCTCTTGTCCCCACCACGAATGGAACAATATCCCGTTTGCTTTTGATGCTGCTCCATGGACCTATACCAGGTTAGCCTCAATTTGCCGTTTTCATCTGTACTATTAGGGTAAGGGCGTAAGCCGAACATTCGCTTCTTATCAAATAAACCCATTCTTACTTCTGGCACAAAGCCACCCTCTTCAAAACCAAAATACGGATTACTTTGGGAAACCGGTATGTTGAATCCGACTGAAATGACTTTTTCGTTTGATTCCAGTTCGTTTAACATATCATTCATGAACGAATGACTGTAATCGGAGCGACCTATCATCACGTCGCTATCCATTTGCAGAATGTAATCGCCTTCGCAGTTCTCGAAAGCATACAGCTGTGATGCTATCGGAACGTCTTTTATGGAATGAGTCTCCTTTGTCGTTATTCCGAACCACCGTTGGTTTACCGCTTCGGCCTGGTTAACGTCAAAAAGGACTATTCTGTCAATAACGCCTTCATTCCTTAGCTTTTCTGTAATTGCAATGACATCATTCAAGTTGCCTTCTGCAGTATATTGACGTACGAAATCACATTCGCGGCAATCAATAGAAACGACCACCTCATGGAAGTAGTTTGGACAGGATAACTGGCGTACGATATGGCGAATATTGGATTCAATCGTGAATACATCCTGGGCACATGTCTTGATTAGCAGAGAAACCTTTTTGCGAAGAGGGGTGATTTTTCTAAAGCCGAGAGCAATTCTTTGGGGAACAAAGGTGTTATCGCAACTTAATTTCGGTTCGTCAACCTGAATATCCGATAAGTACAGGTGTTCCCGAATTTTTGAGAAGAACAGATAGTCAAGATTGCAAACTTCGGAGCAGCCGTATATCTCGTAAATTAATCCTGGTTGCTGGTTAATCTTGAAAGAATGTATTACCGAGCCAGACTCCTCGTAAATGATGTTGGAGAAAATCTTGTTGACGAATTCCCTAAAACCATCCAACTCCGGCAAATCGAAGTTGTTAATCGCACTCCGCTGCAATTTCTTTAATCGGGGATTATCCTGCTCATTGATAAAGATAAACATGCGCGCACAGGCATTTAAGAAAAAGTCGTCATTGTAATACTTGCACCCATCGAGATCTATTAGCTTTATGGTTCCATTTACTCGAATGAAATTTTCCCGCTTGCAATCCTGAATAATCACCTTCTTCTGCCAGCATTCCGTCAAGAACTGGATTGCGTCTTTTTCTGAGAAATACCCAACAGGTTCTGAGGCCTCATAGGGATACTTTTCAATAAACAGACCTTCAAACTCTAAGACCTCATCCAAATGGTAAAAGGACTTGTATTCTTTTTTGTCAAAGAAAAATGTCAAGTGACGGTAGGTATACCACTTGTCACCGCCCTCAAAGAACGGAAGGATTACCTTGTATACATAGTTCGCATCATGAAAGACGACTCCTTCATAGCCTTGGCCTAAATATTCCAAACCGTCTAGGCCCATTTTTTTCAAAATTTCTAGTGCACGCCGCTTTCTTTCTTCATTTTGCATAAGCCTAAGCCTCGTTGATAAAGTTCCTTTCGTGTTTCCAAATAGAGAGCGAGTCTCTTGTTATCTGCAGTTATTTTTCCATTCAAATTGTAAATCGTCAGTAGCACATCCTCTGCAATAGCGATTTTATAATCATTCTTGCCAAGTAACAAATCAACTAGAAGAAAATGGTCCTCGGCACTATTCTTTGCAGGATAGTCGCACAGGCTTCTTTTCGACATGAATACATTACACGACGGTAGTTCTGCTTCGGCAATACCATTCGACATATCCCTCAGCCGGTTTATTAAATAATCGCTATCAAGGAGATCCTTCGTAGCGCGATTCACCCGACTTATCACCTCTTCATTCAAACGCAAGTAGTTCCCAGCTAGTACGACATCAGCACCGCTCTGTTCTTGAACCTGTTCGATTCTTGACAGAACGAGATTATCTGAATACACGTCATCGCAATCAAGCCGTCCAATCAGTTCTACATTACCAAAGTATTTCCTGGTATAGGCATGAATATCATTTCGGGTCTTGTACGTAGCATTGTTCTTTACACGGATTACCATCACGTTTGTCAAAGCCAAAAGGTCCGAGACTTCTTCTTCCCAGCCATCGTTAGAATCATCGTCCGCAATCAATACCCATAGATGACTAGAAAGATTTTCTTGATTGAGAACGGACTGAAGGCCCCGTCTGATAGTTTTTCGCCCATTGTGAAGTGCGATTCCTATCACAAACTTCTTTTCTTCTGCCTTCCTATGAACTAGGTTGAATAACTTGTATATGTTGCTTGAGCCATTATAGTTAAAAAGCTTCTCGGCGCGAAGGATTGCCTTTTCGAGCAATTCAGGAGTATAGAGGTGAATGTACTTTTCAAAGAATCGTGTAATACCGAGATGCTTCTTGTCCTTGTCGTAAGTAATGCTACCTTCCCATGCAAAATGGTTCACAAGGACCATCGGTGTAATTGCAAACCGAATCCTTAGAGATAATTGCAAAAGCCGAATAAGCATATCCCGGTCGGTACAAGAGGGTAACATTTCATCAAAGCCATTAACCCTCTTTAATGTACCCAAACTAAAGAACATATTGCTTCCTTGTATTCCGATATTGCCGCAAAGGAAGTTTTCGATTGTTATGTCGGACTGTTTAAAAATATGCGGTGACGGGCAGTCGCTACGTTCCAGATACGCGCAGCAGGCTTCGGGAAGACTGCCATTTTTCCTGAAGAAGGCGGCAATGGTTTTGCATTGACATTCCAGATATGTCGATTCCCAAGAATCGTCGTCATCAAGAAAAGCGATATAGTCGCAATCAGCGAATTGACTTGCGTACCATTCTATTCCCGAATTCCAAGCCCCGGTGCCGGAATAACCATGTGTATGGTAATTTCTCAAGTAGTGTAGATTCGGATTGTGGAAGGAATAGAGTCTTGCTGCTAATTCATCGCTAACATGAGCATTGTCGTTATCATCAACGATAAGGATGCAGTCCGGTTCAATGGATTGCGACAAAACGGATTCCAGGGAACGACTGAATAACAGGTCGTTCCTGCACATTGATGTGCTTATGAGGACTCCTATTCTATATTTCCTGGAAATCATTTCTTTTTTTGGTTAGAAGGTAGAAGAACGGAGTGTCGCATAGGGCAAGTACGACTTTTGCAATAAAGACGCCCCAAATCATACCCCAGATGTTGGGAACAACGCCATAAAACGCAATAAAGGAAAAGATAATCGTATCTAGAAATTGACTAGTAATTGTGCTGACATTGTTTCGTATAAATTTGAATTTTTGGGAATAGTTCCTTATTTTATGGAAAATATACACATCGGTACTTTGGCTTATTATATATGCGACAATGCTTGCAATAAAGATTCTTGATGATGAGGAGAAAACTTGGCTGAATGCACTGGAGTCATAAGGTGATGGCAAAAGGAGTGCTAGACGGGTTAATACACAGGCTACAATTAGGCAAATGAACCCGAACTGGACAATCCTATTCGCAACCTTCCTTCCATATAGTTCTCCTATAACATCGGTCATCAAGTATGTTAGGGCATAACCAACTGTTGCTGAGGGCATTTTTAGACCGCATACGCAAATGACTTTTGATGCAAGAAAGTTCGACGAAAGTAGGCCTGCCGTAAATAAACACGAGCAGGCGATGAGGAAATAAATTTGGCGGTTTTGGTATAGGTTGGATTGTAACATAGTAGTTAGAAAATGATTTGAAGTAAATATATTTTTATTTAGTGGAAAGAGGGATTCCTTGTAAAATGGCTCCCTCGACTTTCAAATCCACCGTTTTCTTGGATTTGGGTTATTTTTTTTAGATTATGATGACGCCAGTTTGGATAAGAAACGCGCGAATGTAGCGGTTGTAATCACGTCGGAAATTTGCAGAGGCACGCGGGTCGCTTGGCGTGGAAGGAATTACAAAGTATTTTGTAGCGCCATCGGCCAAGTGCCGCAGAATCGGAAGCTTGCCATGTCGCACAAGTAACCATCGGCCACTTCTAAGCAAGGCATTACACATTTCGTTGATTTTAGAGTCGTTAGAGAGATTTGACATAGGTTTCGGTCCTTTTTAAAATGAAGAAGTACACCACCCATTCGGTCAAAATGGGCTCTACTGCCTATTGTTAATTTTGTCAATAGGAAAGGAACTTTTTTAGGGAGAAAATGCTACATTGGAATGTATTAGATGTACTTGCGTTAGACAAAGATTCTTCAGGCAATAGAAAAAGGCTCTTTTCTATTGCCTAGCAGAATCAATGAATTACTTTTTTCCTCCTTGGTAAAGCTTATTGTTGGGATTCAGTTGGTCTGCGTGGTTATTCATCCGCAGCTGGTACTGGTAATTATTCGGGTTCATCTGATCCGCATGGTGGTTCAGGTCAGCCTGGGTCATGTTCTTGTTTGCCATAATGGCCTCCATAGTTAAATGATAAAAGCGTACCCCACTCGGGATACGCTGTAAATTTAACCACCCTATAGTTACACGTGGGTTCTAGAAGATATTATTAAAAAAAATTTTTTGGGGGGGAAGAGTGTATGGCATCAATTATTCGGGATTGCAATTTTCGAGGTTTATTTTTCCCGATTGTGCAGAAATTTTTGAAATCTTATTCATTATTTGATCAATTTTCGTCAATTTATTCTGTTGTTCTTTTAAAATGGTAGAAACTGCTTCGTTATCCAAACTTATTCCAGCTTCTTTCAGGGCTCCGAGAAAAAGATTACGTTTAATTTTGGGAACAAAAACTCTAAATTCATCAAGCCATGCTAGATTCCTCTTAAAATCAACCATTGTGATGAATTTAATAATTTTGGGATGCTTGAAGATATTTCCCGAAAAAATTCTAGATCTAAACAAAGATACAGAAGAATTATTTGCATCTTCTGCAAAATGCGAATTACTAACTATTCTTTGCAATTCCTCCATCTCCAGTGCTTTATTAAATTTGATTGGTTTAGCTATTCTCTCTAGCATTCCAATAAAAGATATGATTTCTGGAATTATACCTTCATTTACTCTATCAACAAAAGTCAAACTTTTCTCAGGATCTTCAAATGCGGCTTTTAGGCGAGGGAAAATATTTTTTTCCATAGAAGCTAATACTTCGTTGTATTTTGGCGGATTTGAACTATATAGACAAATTAACATAATGATTAGTTCAAAACAACGGTGTTTTTTATCCGCTTTAGAATTTAGAGGATATTCAATTGAATCCAATATTACATAGGATGTTTTAGCTTTTTCTACAGATTCCTTATTTCTTTCCATTTGTTCGCGATTACCTGTTGTCTTGCGATTTTCGTATTGTTGATCAAATTCAAAAAGATTGCAAATGATTCGAAAAAGAACTTTAAATTGGATTTTAGTTCCCAAAAACCCTACTTTGCGAGACCAATCATCTTCAATATTTTTAATTTTTTTCTCATTAGGGAACTTAATTTTTTTGCCTAGTATAATTTCTTTAAGTGCTTTAATTTTTAATCGAAGATTTTCTTGGTCTTCTTTATTTTCACTTTCAATAAAACAAATCGGATAGCAATGTATTTTATTCAGCCTTCCTAACAAACAAACCTGTTTAAAGAAAACTGGCTCAGGCTTTTCTTTATCTTCTTTGCATAAAATGATTGAGCAAATAAAATATTTATTCATTTCCTCCAAGGTCATATTGTAAGGATTGAAGAATTTTAGATTTTCTTTTAAGTATTCAATACTTAATTCTCTATCATTTTCAACAATTACTGCATAATCCTTTTGAAGAAAATCTTTTAACTTTTCTAGATCTGTATTACTACTATCGGGATTATAGATTTTGTCAGCTCCAGCCATTCCCCAAAAATATGGAATCCATTTTTCTTTAAAGGGTTCTTTGTCTTTTTGAGCTTCACAAAGGCTTGCCAAACGAGCCATGGCATACGAGAATTCAAATTCTTTTCCTATTTGTTCAAGGTCTTCAATAGATGCAATTTGTTGCTCATTTCCATCAATTTTCCATTTACGAGGATTCCATTTTTTCCACCCACTATAAGTGTTAAATTCAAATACCTTTTCTCCTTTCAATTCCTTATATGTTTCTAAATGTCGTTTAATATCGCTAGCAGTTTTGGTCTCGTTTTGATAAATCCTTCCTATTTTTTCGGAAATTTGTTCTTGAGCAGTCAGCTCATATTGTTTTATTAGGAGATTTATATAGCATAGGTACTTTTGCTTAACAGGTTCTTCAATAGACTCTCTTCTCCCATTCGCCATTTCAAAAGGAATATGCATGAAGGATATCGGATGAAGGTTCTCTTCTTTGTACAACGCACGTATACGATCTATATAGTATTTTGCAAAAACGTAGTGGGGATACTCATCTACTGGAATACTTTCATCTTCCAAGGCATCAAAACTCAGCAACATATTTCTAAGTGCTTTGTAAAAATCTCCTTCTGGAGATACTCCTGCGTATTTTTTTTCTTCGCTCATGTTTTTAAATATAATTCAATTTTTTTTTACATGTGAAGAGGGGACGGGACTGTTTCCTTGCCGTTGCTCTCACCGCCATTTAGGCCGCGATGATTATGCGTTTTACAAGGAAATTATCAGAACTTGAAATACGTTTCGGGCGGGACTCCGAAAATCTGGGACAGCTTCGTGGCCATTTTCTTGGATACCGGGCGGCGGTCATGTTCCATCGCAGAAAGGTTCTGTATGGAAATGCCGAGTTTTTGCGCGAGAACATTCTGAGTCCATCCGCGAAGCCCACGGTCGGCACGGATTGCCTTGCCTGGAGTCATCTCTGCAGACATCTTCTTGTACCAATCGGTACTTTCGAGCGCGACAGACTCCTCGTCCATATTATGGCGTTTCTTGACCGGAACATCATAAACTTTGACGCATTTCGGGAACATGTACTTGAGTATCCCCAAAACGAAATCGGGAATCTGTTCGCCTTCGATCTTGAAGGAGACCGCCTTTTTAGTGCCGTGCATAGGGGGCGCTTTCACGACTGCCAACATAGTAAACCTCTATGGTTAAAGTTCCCGATTCATTTTTCCAGCATGCGACCCATTTCCGCGATAAATGACAATGGTACATGTTCACACCGAGTTTGGAATAATTCATAAACGATGGCTGTTCTGGACCACTTGTTTCCAAAGCTGTCTTCAGACGGAAAAACTTTTCCTGTTCTGGCTTGGGCATTTTATCAAGTTTTTTTAGGGCTTTATGAGTTATTCTTACCGTGTATCTTTTTATAATATACTCAATTTTTGACAAGTTGTCAATTTTTTCTTTCATAATGAGTGGTTTTAGCCTCCATTTTGCCGCATATCGCGACCGGTTAATGTTAGAGGCGTCCCCTTTATCCTGAATTCTCAGAAAAAAAAGACGCATTTCTCCATTTGACAGAGAAACGCGTCGGCCATTAATGTACCTAATATCTAAAAAGCTGGCAAGGGGCTTAAGGAAATTTTACATCCCAAGTTCCGCGTTTATCAAAACCGATACGAGTAATGTAGCCCTTCTCTTTTAAAATCTTCATATTCTTATTTACATTAACCTTTTCATTAACCTTTACGTTAACCTTTTCATTAACCCCTTCGTCCTTGTGACTTGTCAAAACAGCCCCATCCAAAGCGTCATCAAGCAACACTGTAGTTACATATACATTTAGCAACCCATGGTTGCTATTTTTCGTGTAAAAGAGACTTGTAGAAATTAAGCTTCGAGCTGACTGCGAAATACAACGACATCTTCCAAAGAAAGTCCCGTGGCTGCGGCTATTTTCTCGTCAGAGTCACCGAACTTTATCAGTTTCTTTGCAATTTCACAGACATGTTCTTTAATCATCGCGTCAATTTCATCCGCGAATTCTACAAAAATGCCTTCCACCAAAGCGTTATGATACCATTTTTCGTGATACATTTTCTGATATACCTCGAACTCTTTTTTATAAAACTAATTCAATTTCAGCGCAGGTACAATACCTTTGGCTGGTAATCCGCGGATGAAAATTTCGACCGCAAATTTTGCAAGAGGCTCTTGCAAAAACTATGTTATGTACATCGTCCTCTGGAATTCAATGAAGATTTTTTACTGTTCCACTATCTGTTGTATTTTTGCATCATAGCGATATTTGACGATTTGCCCCGTGATTATCATTTCAACAGTTCGTTCTATAACTGGGAGCGGGACAACAAACCATTCCTTCGGGACATGACGGCGTCCTTTTTCATCGAATACATCTACATTCAAACAACAGGCTCCAAAGAAGTTATGAATCAACTGTTCAAACTTTTGTGGATTCATGTTGTAACATTTCCAACTCGTAACATGCTTAACGGGCGCCATCAAATATGTCGGCTCCATTTCAGCATTCTTAATGCGTTCCTGAACAGTTGTCGTACAAAATCCAATTTTATACAAATTTTCTATGCTAGAAATATTCGGATTACGACTCAATGACTTACAGACATAAATAAAACCGCAAGCCTGGTCATTCTCGTTTATTCCACCAAAGGTATTTTCAACTTCATTGGCTACATCTTCACTGCTTTCCGTTACAGTTTTCCCGTTCAAATAGAGAAGTTTTTCGACTGAACGTTTGAGAAGTGCAGCTTCAGTTCCATTTTCAAAAATACAGCGAGTTCGTCCATTCTTGTAAATATGCTTGCCTTCGGGCGTTACACCGTCTTGTTGCGTAATTTCAATACTTTCAACAAAGAACAGTAAACCATTATAAACGTAATATCCACCCGCTTTCAAATCTGAAAGTTTAGAGCCGATAAGCTTTCTTTTGCCAGCCTTCAAATCCTGCTGAACACGTATAAAATTAGATTCATATTTTGCAAAATCTTTGCACGGCGTTCTTTGTGCAACAAAATCAGCCTCATCTCGGTCAACAGCCTTCTTTACTGCAGGGCGCAATTCAAATATAGACGAATCTCCACCTAACAGCCCTAAGTCATCACCAGCTAGAATATCATCAATACTCGCAGGAACGATTTCCTTATTTGACTCATTAGAACGTTTTGAAACCAGACCATGAATATCGGCATTATAAACGGCTTGATTGTCCTTCACCGCACCGTTTCTAAATGTTTCTAGACGTTTAGCCAAGCGATACTCACCAATATCGCCACTATCCGAAGAAGGTTCTTTGCCGTGAGACTCATAGAACGCATTTATTTCATGCAACTCCTGTATGAGGCGGTCATAATCCGTTGGAGCCGCACTCTTAGGCTTTACATCTAAAAGCCCGTCAGGATCATCTGCGAAGATGGAATCAAGAATATCACTGGCCATCTCGCTCCCTCTTCTTCTTCCGCAAATAAATCAGGCATTGGGCCAAACGACTTTCGTTAAAATCCATGGAATCAATGTTTGGTTCTTTTCCGTTCTGTTTAACAAAAGCTTGAACTTTCGGCCAAAGAATAAGGGCTTCTTCGTCGGTCATTTCAATACGGGTCGACTCAATTGTCTCACGAATCATTTTCAGTACGGATGCCGTCACCGACTTGGAAAGGACTTCAAAGGCGGCCTGGAACGGATTTATAGAATCAATAAGGTCAATGTGAAGGTCATCGATATTCACGAACTTTTTTGCAATCCGAATAAAGCGACGATCCACACCATCTTCTCCCTTTACCGTTTCGATGGTCGCTTTGCGAATTACGGAATCAACAACAACCTGTTCACGAAGTTCTTCAACCTCTTCATCATTCAAGTCAGGATACTTGGCTCGGATGATTTTTGGGATAATGACCTTATTGATTACTTCAGGGTCACACGCTCCCGGCATAGCCGTTTGCATGGTCTTATCCTGCAATATGGTCGCCTTCAAATCATCAAGATCCGTTTCAACAATCGCCTTAACACGCTTAGATGTCGGTTCCTTAAAGCCTCTTATCTTGATAGTTCCCGGTTCATCCTCGTCATCGTCAGAAACTTTAGTCTTAAAATTCCATTGCGGCGCAAGAACTTGTTCCATCAAGAGTGAAGCCGTTATTGCTTTGAGCATATTATTTACGGCAACAACAACTTCATCATCCTTCGCTTCGGGTTGTGCAATCAAATTTGTGAACTGTGCATGAGTCTTATTTTCGCTATCACGGGTACAACGTCCGATAATTTGGATAATTTCAGTTAAAGAACCTCGATAACCTACAGTAAGGGCATGTTCACAATAGGGCCAATCGAAGCCTTCCTTGGCCAAACCCAAAGCGATAATTAGGTCCATATCGTCCGGTTTCTCAATTTTTCTCAGATAATCCACAATCTTGTTGCGGTTACGCGGTTCATCGTCAACCAAGTCAGCAACCTTCAAGATTTTACCATCTTTTTTGCGGCGAACATAAATAACGCCCGTTGCAGAATCCTGTTTTTCAACAGTTCCTATGCTATCTAAGATAAAATCAACCTCAGAACGCTTATCCTTCGTTGATTCACCAGAATTCACATTCGGGATATGGAGAATCGTCTTCTTGTCGGTATCGAGAACTTCCATAATGGCACTAGTATATTTTCCCTGATAGAAATTATATCCAATGCCTAGAGATTTCAGATACTTATAACCGTTTAATTGTTCATAATAATTGTAGGTAATCTTGGTAAATTTCGCCTCGTCTTCTGCGGTAAGTACCGGCACAGAATCGCCACGGAAATACGAACCCGTCATGGCGACAATATGCGCACTAGAATTCGTCATTATGGCTCGGAGCATCTCGCCTAAGCGGCTAGATTCATCGGCAGATACATGATGAAACTCATCTATAGCAAGCAGGCTGTCGTCAAAATCCGTTTCTGGGATGCCCTCCGTCGCAAAACGGAGCGTCGCATGGGTGCAAATAAGAATTTTTTCGTCGTCATTCTTCATAAAATTTTTGAAGGCATCGACTTTTCCTGTGCTAGAATCGCTTCCGGCCGTGCACAAATTATATTCATCAGATGGAGTCCAATCGGCAAAGAACCCGTTCTTGCGAAGTTCCGTAGGAGCAAATGACGATCCGATAGAACGTTCGGGCACAGCAACGATTACCTTCTTAAGGCCCTGATGATACAGTTTGTCAAGAGCAATAAACATAAGAGCGCGGGATTTACCAGATGCCGGAGGTGACTTAAGCAACAGATATTGCTCTGCACGAGCCGCATAGGCCCTCGCCTGCATTTCACGCATCCCCATAGAATCCGTTCTAGAGGAATTACCTGTCTGAGCATATTCAAAATGAACAATATCTGGCATAATTTAGCCTCCGATTAAACCTTTTTTGCCCGCCTGGCCGGCTTTTTCTGGGCTTGAAAAAAAGTTTCCCTATCCCGTTCTTCCTTAATCATCTGTTCATAAAGTTTGAACAGGAATTCAAGACGTTCTTCGTCACTTGAAAAAGGTTTGGCACGATACAATTTTTCGATGGCAAGATCATTCGCCTCGTGTGCAGCCTTCAAATCCTCGGGCATCGACTCGGGATCGTATAAGTCTGCAAGAGTCTTTCCAGGATGATTCTCACGGGCCCCGATAATCTCAAAAGCATTTCGCTTAAGAATATTCTTTTGGTCTTCGTTAATATGTGGGAAAGGGAATGTATTATAAACGAGTTGAACGGAATAACGAATACGTTCTTCTAACGTTCCTCCAACACTTCGCGTCCAGACATTATGCATTTTCGAGTTTATGACACTAAAAATCCAGGATTCAGCATCATAGATTGCGAATGCAGCATTTGAAATAACAACCCCCGAAGAAAAAATATCCGTCGGTATATAAATTCGCTTTTCTGAAGACGTTTCAGGAAGAATAATAGAATCAGCATTTTTATACCGAATTTCACCAAATTTATATGGAGTATCAGCTAATTTTTGTGTTGCTTTTTTGGGGCTTTTTAGACGAAATTCCCTGCATTTATCAATGCGCTTTTTTATTTCAGGATTATCTTTTAAAATTTCATATTGGTCATCTTCAATCCAAAAACAATATCGATTTACTCCATTAATAAACTCTTCTGCTCCAATATATCGTTTTATACATTGACATAATTCAGGATACCTTACAACAAGGTCTTTTTTATCATTTTCCGAAAGAGCCAAAAGACCTTTATTGTCAACAGCCTTTGATCCATAACACATTTGAGGAAAGAAACTTGTCAGAATCTTATTCCGTTTTTTGATTATTATATCATCATAATCTAACAGATAGGCATTTTGATTTTTTACCAATTGTTTTCTTGATTCATGATAATGGTATTTGGGCGCATTGCTCTTATTTCTCAATCCTATAACGGTTACAGCAACGCCCGCGTTATGTTGTGCATTGTTAGACCATTTGAAAGAGTCATAAGAAAAGAAAATTTCTAGACCAAGTGCCAATATGTTTGGCCATAAAATGGCAACCTGTTCCCCCTGACAAATTGAATTTGTGCTAACAAAAGCGAATTTGGCATTATTCTTTGAACGAATATAATTCGTTCCTTTATAAAACCAGCAAGTAATATAATCTAAATTTTTAAATCCTTTTACATCACCTACAGCAATCTCTCTATCTTCTTTCTGTTTTTCATCAAGTAAGCTTCCTCCCAAATATGGAGGATTCCCCAGCACAAAGATTTCATCGCTTTCATTTTTAGGGCAAACATCTTCCCAATTCAAGCGACAAGCATTCCCTTTGACTATATGTCCCGCTTCTTTCAAGGGGAGTGTCGGACAAAGCACACCAGTCTTATTCATAAATTCAACATTCATCTGGTGCTCGGTCAGCCATAGAGAAAGTTTCGCTGTTTCGCAAGCAAAATCGTCTATTTCAATTCCATAAAAATGATCAAGATGAATCTCGGTAAGGCCTAATTCACCTAGTTTTAAAAGAATATCCATCTCTAGCTTACGCAATTCCTTGTAAGCAATAATCAAGAAGTTACCCGAACCGCAAGCAGGGTCAAAAACGCGAATGCCACGTATGCGCATCAGCAATTTTTTCAGCCTTGAAACATTAGTTCCCGCAATCTCAAATTCTTCCCGCAATTCATTCAAGAACAAAGGCTCAATTACCTTCATGATATTGGGAACGCTGGTGTAATGTTGCCCTAAATTACTCCGCTGTTCCTCATCGATAACCGTCTGAAACATGGAACCAAAGATATCGGGATTAATATCCTTCCAATCCAATTCGCCACATTCAATAATTTTATTGCGGCTATGGGCAGAAAACCTCGGAATCTCAATGTGGGTGCGGAATAGGCCACCATTCACATAAGGGAACTTTTCAAGATAATCAGGCAAGCCCTTTCGTTTATCACTCGGTGTATCAAGCACAACAAAGAGACGACTCAAAAATTCATCTAAGTCCGAGCCATCATTGTGAGTCGATTTCGAAAGAGTATTTACAAACAGATTGTTCGTAAATATTCCTGTATCTTCGGCGAAAAAGCAAAACAGCAATCTTGCAAGAAAAAGATTCAAATCATGTTGCGATATCGATGAGTTTTTATTATCCTTCTTGATTTCATCAAAGAGTTTCGCCATCTTGCGAGCAGCACGAACATCGGCTGGGTTTTCATCGATGTATTCAGTCTTTTCAATACCTGACCACGGCAAGAAGAATGCATAATGCTTAGACAAATCCTTGAAAGACGTTTCTAATGTATCGCTGTTTTTGGTATCGACACAAAGCAATAAATCGCCATCGGTAAGTATGACGAACCTTTCATTATGCTTGATTGCTTTCGCCGTAGCAAGAGCAATTCCGATATTCAATTCACCCTTGAAGAACGACTTATATAGAAGTTTGCCCTTCCAGCTAATCTCTCCAGACCTTGTCGCTAGGTTCAGCGTTCCATTCTGGAGTCGTGTTACCGACGCCTTGGGGAGACCATACGCAAGAATCAAATCGTAGATAAACGATTCATCGGCGCCATCAGGATGGGATTTAACAAGGCTAGCAACCCTAGACTCAATCTCTGCAACATTCGGCATAAACACGGCTCCTGTTTATGCCTCTTGTCCTGGCGTTCAATCCACGCTTTTTATGTAATAGAAAAAGGCGTGAGTCAATACGTCTATCAACCTGAGGCTCTGCATGCCTGTTTCCGATAAACGCACGACCCACGCCCCATAAAGGGCACAATGCACCAAAGACCCAGACAGAATCTGGGCTTGGACATAGCGATGCACTGGCTTACGCCAATGCATGCGTGAGCGTTCGCCTTGTTCCCGGAAACATGAAGTTTGCAGATTTCAGGTTGAGAACAAGAGACAAAACTCTTTATGCTGATAATATAAGTAAATATGGGGGAATTAGATTGCCACGGGTTCTACGAACCCTCGTAATGACATGGAAAAGTCGGGGCGTTGCGGGCCGGCGTCTGAGGGTCCGCTAGAAAGGGTAGCGAGCAACGAAGTGCGAGCGAGGGGAAGGCTTCCCCCTAAAAATTTTTCGAAAATCTCTTGACATCCACTCCTGGAAAAATTATATTTATTAGTGAACAAATGTTCTAGTGCTCAAAATTTCAAAAACTGCGGTTTTACGCTTGTCCGCAGGGAGGTGAAGATGAAAATAAAGGTAATGGATGCAGAAATCTCCGTGCAAAAAGTTGGCAAAGAGGATTATATTTCGCTGACCGATATGCTCAGGGCTAAAGACGGGGATTTTTTCATAACAGACTGGCTGAGAAACCGTAATACGCTAGAATTTATAGGAATTTGGGAAAAAGTCTATAATCCAAATTTTAATTATGGCGAATTCGCCATAATTAAAAATCAGTCAGGTCTCAATAGCTTTAAAATCAGTGTTAAAGAATTTCAGGCTAGAACTAATGCCGTTTCATTAATTGCAAAAGCCGGTCGATACGGCGGAACTTACGCACATAAAGATATTGCATTTGAGTTTGCAATGTGGATTAGTGCGGAATTCAAAATATACATGGTTAAAGAGTTTCAGCGCCTCAAGGAGGTCGAACAGGCTCAATTAGGTTGGTCCGTACGGCGGGAACTTTCTAAAATCAATTACCGTATCCATACGGACGCTATCAAACAGAATTTGATTCCTGCAACACTTACAAAACTGCAGATGAATATGGTTTATGCTAATGAAGCCGATGTTTTGAATGTTGCCTTATTCGGTTTTACTGCAAAGGAATGGCGTGATGCACATGCCGATTTGCAGGGCAATGTCCGCGACTATGCGACAGTAAATCAGCTTATATGCCTTTCGAACATGGAGTCGTTGAATTCTGTTCTAATCAAGGAAGGCTTGCCGCAGCCAGAACGGCTGCTGAAATTGAATCAGATTGCGATTTCGCAGATGACAGTACTAGAATCCATCGGAGAAAACAAGCTACTGAAATAAGAAAAGGAGGTGGTCAAAAAATTTGACCACCTTGCACACGGAAAAAAACGGATTTAGTCCTTAAGGCAGCGGATATGATACCCAGAACTCTTATCACCTGCAGAAATTACCGCAGAACTACTTTGACTGTCCACACTCATATAGTAAGTATAAGATCCTGAGCAATTTTCATTGCAATAAGTAGCAGACCATAGCTTTCCTGTCGTCGGCAACATGGAAAATCCCACACTGTCTATGCCATTTTCGCCCTCGCCTTCTTCATCGACCCATCCACTCGTTGACTTAAGCACCCTGCCTGCATTCTGCGCGCCCCCCACGGCATCTATCAGAGTGCGGAATTCCGTGGTATCGGGCACATGCCAGCCTTCAGGGCAAATACCCTGGACTGGATAAACCGCACGACATGTCGTTCCACCATAACAACCTATGCCATTTGCAGAATAAAAGCCGTTAACATCCATCACAGCATCCCAACTATATCGGAAGCCATAAACATCACAAACACTTTGGGGGCAGGATTCATAGATGTATTCACTAGACCTAACTAATAAACTAGAAATGCTCAAGTTTTCCGCCATCCACGTCTGCTCACCGATTTTCACAGTCCTATACGCATGCCTATCGTGTAAATCAACCATCCAACCATAGTCTATTTCGGGATTGGTGAACGTATTTTTAGATTCCCTAGTAAGGAACCCTCCATGACAATGGGATTCATATTCATGATAAAAAGTTCCGTCTTTGTCCAGAATACGCAGTTCCGATTCGTGGCCCTCCCCGCACGGTTCCACAGCAAAAGCATTCTCGATAACGGTTTCGACATACTTCTCGAAATTCCCAACCTTTTTGCCTTTACCCAATTTTTCCACGCGATAACGAGTGTACACCCAATCAGAATACCTCATAATATTATTGGCCATTTTACTTTTTATTTCTTCCGCATTGTTTTCGCCCAACATGCCCGTAGTTTTTAGCGCATCAGCAAACAATTGGCGTTTGCAATAACGATCATCACCGTCAACAGAAGCCAACATAAAAGAAACAGCAAACAAGGCGGCATCTGCTTCGGTTTCACCAAAATAGCTCAGCTGTTCCGACGCTTCAAAACCTTCCGCATCTATATAGAACTGCGCAAAAATTTCTGACTGAGCCTGTTTCTTAGCCTGTTTGACACTCAAGCCTTCATGCGTGACAAGGTAATTCACGCGCTCAAATTCCAAATCAGTCAAAACATTCACATTAGCCGTGGTTCGTTCACTCAAGTCGACAAGCGCACGCATGCGGACCAATGTATCGGGATACCTAAATCGATATATATCAGCAGCTCTTCCCTCCACTTCAAGAATTGCATACTGACTAGGAAGATCAAAGCCACGGAACTTATAGTATCCCAAAGTATCCGTAATCTCGCTCGTATAGACCGTTCCCGACAATTTCTGTGCACGACTATCATCAAGGCCATACAGCCGGACCACCGAATTCAGCTTAAACAAACCATACTGCGCATACCCTACCAAAGAATCGAGGGATACCGGAATCTTTTCCGAATCGATTTCATCCGTTGGCACTGTCTTCGCCGTATCGGCAGGAAGTCCCAGGTAAACCGTCATCGTGTCGCCACCGCAGACCAGGTGCGCCGTGACGCTATCGAGCTGTTTCAGCGAGCAGCCCACACCATCGGCACCCTTATCGCCCTTGTCACCCTTATCGCCAGCACTGCCATTGAGGAGGACTCCCACGCTGTCGCCGTCGCAAATGATTTTCACGCCCTGCTTGTCGGCAAGTTCCTTCGTGTAGCACGAAATATCCTTATTCTTCAGGTAGACGGTGTCCCTGCCCGGGGTAAAAGCGGCGGTCCATTCGCCATCGACGCATGTGCGGGCAATGTTCTCGCCCTTCACGAGCACCTGTTCGCCCTCGTTATCCTCGGAACATTCCGGGAGGTCGGATTCCTCGGCCACAATCTCGATGTAGTTCTGGCCGGAGATGACTTCAGTGGTATCGTCGCCACATGCGATAAGAAGAAGCAGGCAAGTTATTGCCGCGGTCGTTACACTCCCTCGCAATGACAATGCGGGTTTATTCTTCAAAAACATAATCCCAGACTCCTATCGTCTTTTAAAACTTCGTATCGACCGGGTTGAACGTGAACTTCACGCCGGAACGTATCCAGCCGTCAACACCGTCGTCGCCCTTCTCGTGCGCGAGGTTCTCGTAGATGCGGAAGCCTCCGCCTACGTAGAATCCGAACCAGCCGTTGACCTTCATGCGGTAGAGCCCGTCGACAAGGTACTGCGTCTCCTCTATTCCCGAGGGCGAATTCTCGCTGCCTGCAAGCGCGACGTTGTAGTCGGTGTACATTTCCTTGTCGCCCTGGCGGAGCCATGCAAGCGTGAGCGCTAGCGAGTGCTTGCCGTACTGCCAGCCGAAATCGAGCCACATGTCAAGCGCATCGGCTCCACGGCGGTAACCGATCGGGTAATCCACGAAGTAGGCGTCGGCGTAATCAGAGTCGTCCTGTTCGCGGTAGTTGCTGCGGTAATTGCGGCGGCTCGTGTACTTGAGCAGCGGAAGCCTGCTGTTGTTCGCCACGGGGTCAGTGCGCACCACGTCGAGGCGCCAGCTGAACTTGCCGTAAAGCGCGGTCGAAAGTTCGTGGTAATAGCCCACCAGGAAGTTGATCACGGAACGGCTCGTGCCCTTGTCGTCGTCCTCGCCCACCGGGCTGTTAATGTCTTCCATGTTGACCTGGCCGTAGAATTTCGCGCCGTTCGCCGTCTTGTAGCCCAGTTCCACGGAGGTCGCCGCGGAGGTGTAGCCGGTCGCATAGTTGTCGTGCCAGTAGATGAACGGGCTCATGGAACGGAACTCGGGAGCCTTGCCGCCGATCATGCTCTGTTCGGCCACGTAAATCCAGAACTTTTCCCATTCCACACCGAAGCGGTGGAACATGAACGTCTTGATGTTCTCATCGTAAGTGCGGTTGCGCTGGTTCGCCACCTGGTTGCCGGGGTCGGTGCACTTCTGCGCGTAGGCTTCGGTCCCCACGGGCGGACATCCGGTCGTATGGTCTATCTGGTCGCCGTAGAGCCACGCGTTGAGCGAACTGAAAAGGAAATCGTAGCGGAACATCCCGGCCGCAAATTTCCAGTGCAAGCCGTCATGGTAAGGGGCGCCGCCCACCAGGATGTCGTTCTTCGAGACCATCAGGTCGTCGACCGCGAAGCGGCCGAACTGCACATAACCCGCAAAGTTCTCCCACACGGCATAGGCGTTGTTCGGCACATTGATATCGAGCTCGCTCGGGTCGTAGGTGAAATTCTTGTGCAGATTGTCCTGGTACCAGGCCTCGAGATCTCGGCGGAGGGGTGCTTCCAGGAGCACATGGAAATTCTTGTAGCCCGCGCGGAACGACAACGTAAAGAATGGACTGATGTGTTCCTCGTAGCTGCGGGCATTTTCGAGCGGAATCTGCAGGCCGCGCCAGTTGCCTCCGAACCAGTCCGCGGTATCCACGGCAAACGTCGGGTCGGTCGGGCCCCCGTTCAGGCCAAAGTCAAAATCCGTGCCTATCTGGAAATAGCCGCGTTCGCCCGACTGCGGGGGCGCCGGATACGCATGGCCCAGAGCGGCAAACGATAGCGCACTTAGAGCGAGGATGTAGGCATCGAACCTCATGACAGCTAAAATAGCAAAGATTCCCGCACAGGCACATCCAAAAATACGCAAAAGGACTACCCAGGCAGGGAGACCCAGGTAGTCCCTTGTGTGTTGTGGGGATGCGCGGGGTACGCACACCCTGTGTGTGTGTTATCTTCTATTCAGAAGTTCTACCGGATATCATTAAAAGATATCGCTGAGGCTGTTTCCGCGGAGGAACGCGGGCACGTCGTAGTCGACGCCGTTGCTCTTGAGGGAGCCGGCTTCGTACTGCGTGGACTTTGCCGCAGGGGCGGCCGCGAGGGCCTGCTGGCGGATGTAAGTCGGGGTGCCGAGATTGGTCGGTTCTTCGCGCATGGCATTCACAGAAGCCGTTTCATGGACACCGTTCATGTCATCCACATCGGCGACCGCAGAGAATTCCTGCGTTTCGGGAAGGGAGGCATTGGGAGTGCCGAGAATGGATTCTTCGGCGGCGGGAGCCGTGGCCGAGAAATCGGGAGCGGCGTAGCCCTGGGCGGGCTGCTGCACGGCACCCTGCTGCGTGAACGTCGCCTGCGGAGCGGCAGGAGCGACGGCCGGCATGGCGACCGTGTTATGCGCAAGGGCAACGAAGTTCAGGCTGGTCGGACGCGGGGTCGCCTGCACCGGCTGCGGGGCAACGGGAGCCTGCTGGACAGGGGCGCTCTGCACCGGAGCGCTCTGCTGGAAACCAGCAGCGGGGCCACCGATAGAATTCACGAGATCCTGCGAACGGGGAGCGGACTGCTGGGCCGGCTGCATGTAGGAGCCCGGCTTGATGCCGGTGCCACCGCATCCGGTCGCGATGATGGTGATGCACACCTTGTCGCCGAGTTCCGGGAGGAGGATATCGCCAATGATGATGTTCGGATCGCCCATGTCGCCCACGGCTTCATAGATGTGGTCCATGGCCTCGCTGTACTCGATCATGGAGAAGCTTTCGCCGTGAGACACGTTCACGAGCACGCCGGTAGCGCCTTCCACGTTCACGTCTTCGAGAAGCGGAGAAGAGAGGGCCATGTCGACAGCCTTGATGCCGCGGTTTTCGCCTTCGGCAATGCCCGTACCCATGAGGGCGGAGCCGCCGTTGGTCATCACGGTCTTCACGTCGGCAAAGTCAACGTGGATAAGGCCATGGCGGAACATGATGTCGCAGATGCTGCGGACCGCATTGCCGAGGATTTCGTCGGTGAGTTTGAACGCACCGTCCAGGGTCATGCTCCTGTCGACCACGTCCATCAGCTTCTTGTTGTCGACAACGATCATGGTATCGACCTTGTCGCGCAGTTCCTTGATGCCCTTCTCGGCATTCCTGGAGCGCACGGGGCCTTCGTACCTGAACGGCTTGGTCACCACGGCAATCGTGAGGATTCCGAGTTCGCGAGCAACGGCGCCGACGACGGGAGCGGCACCCGTTCCCGTTCCGCCGCCCATGCCGGCGGTGATGAAGATCAGGTCGGCGCCCTTCATGGCTTCCTTCAGCTCTTCGACGTTTTCTTCGGCAGCCTTGCGGCCGACATCCGGCTTGGCACCGGCGCCGAGCGTCTTGGTCGTCTTCTGGCCAATGGCGATCTTGTGATCGGCCAGGCTCAGCTCGAGGGCCTTCGCATCGGTATTCACGGCGTAGTATTCCACGCCCTCGATGTTCATGCCGACCATGCGATTCACGGTATTGCCGCCGGCACCGCCGACGCCAAACACCTTCACCTTCGCGTTGTTGAGGGTGGATTCATCCATTTCGATGTGGGATGTCCCGTTGATGTATTCACTCATAGTTTTTCTCCCTGTGATTGAGTGTTTGTTTTTTTGTTGTTTAAAAGTATGTCTGGACCATGTCCTTGATCCACTGAAGTCCCTTCTTGACCGAGACGGTAATCTGCTTGCCGGTCTCGTTCTTCCTGTTCTCGCGCTGTTTGCGGGCCGCGTAATGCAAGAGCCCGATGCCCGTCGCGTACGACGGCTTGCGGAAAGCTTCCTGGATGCCGCTGAAGAACTTCGGAAGTCCGATGCGCACCGGCTTCTTGAACACCTTCTCGGCAACCTCGTCAATTCCTTCGAGAGCGCAGCAGCCGCCCGTCAGCACGATACCGCCGTTGATGAGACCATCGATCTTGTGCTTTTCGAGGTCGTCGCTCAGCATCTTGAAAATCTCGGCGACACGAGCCGTAATCACGCGCGCGAGGAGCTTGCGGGAACACTGCACATCGCCACGGTCACCCACGCCGGGCACCGGGAACGTCTCGTCCTCGATAAGGTTGTTGATCTTGCAGGTGCCGTACTTCTTCTTGATTTCTTCGGCCTTCGAAAGCGAGATGGGAACCTTGAGACACTTGCTGATATCGCTCGTGATGCTGTTGCCCGCGATGTCGAGAGAGACCGTATAGCGCACGGACTCGCCCACGAACACGGCCACGTCGGCAGAACCGGCACCGATGTCGATGAGGGCGACACCCAGTTCCTTTTCGTCCTCGGTGAGGACCGCATAGGCAGCGGCAAGAGGTTCCAGCACGAATTCCATGGTGTGGAGGCCAGCGCATTTCACGCACTTGTCCAGGTTCTGGATGGCATTGGGGCGCGACGTCACCACCTGCACCTCGACGCCGAGGCGGCGACCGTTGAGGCCCTTCGGATTGCGGATACCCGGCTGGTCATCGAGCGTGTATTCGCCCGGGAACACGTGGATAATCTGCCCTGCCGATTCGGGAATCGTACTCGCCTGGTCCTTGACCGTCTCGATATCCTGGCTGCGGACTTCTCCGGTCGGAAGCGTTATGAGTCCCCTGTAATTGAACGAGGAGACATGCTTACCGGCGATACCCACGTACACGTCGTGGACATCCACGCCGACCGTCGACTCGATGGACTGGGCCGCATTCTTGAGCGTATCGACCACGTGATCGAACTCGTCCGCATTGGTCAACGGGAAATCCCCGCATTCCAATACGCGCACGGAGGCACCGTCCACCATGCCGACGAACAGGTTAATTTTCGAAGCTCCGATATCCAGACCGAATATCAAATCTTCTTTCCTCATTTCATTCCTTGGTTCATCCATTGACACACCTCTTGTCAAAATTCCTTACATAGGCAAAGCCGGCATAACGCATGTCCAATTCACCGGCACAACGCAAATCCTTCGGGAAACCCGCCTTGACCATCTCGTACAGGGCGAAGAGATCGCTGTTCCAGCCCGACTGCGGAAACAGCACATGAAATTCCACATCGCGGAAGAACACCTCGAAGGCCTTGTCCTCCGCAGACCAGCCCACCTGGGAAACCTGGCCGAAAAGTTTCGAATCGATCTTGCGCATTTCGGAGAGAAACTTGCAGACGTGCTTGATTTCGTCCATGGAACCCGGCTCCACGATCGGAAGCCGAAGCGCGGTCGACATCGAGAGCGGCATCGGCACCCCGCGTTCGGAATAGACGGTCGCCTTTCCGCCCGCGAAGAACGAGGCAACAGGTTCTGCCTCCTGCAAGCGAATCGTCACGGACGAGGGGAACTTCTTTTCCACCTCCGCCGAACGGATAAGCGGCATCTGCATCAGCATTTTCTCGACCGAATCGGGTTCGAGTTCCGACATGAGCATTCCCGGTTCCACCTGCGCGTTCTGGATTACGTCTTCCCACGAAAGCATGCGGTTTCCTTCGATATCGATATACTGAAGGTGACGCAGTTCGAGCGGGTTGAAACGCTGCACGTAGAAACGGTTCATCCAAAGGGCGACTCCGGCGGCAACCAGCAGGATTGCAATAATCCAGCCACGGCGTACGAACCAACGGCATGCGCCCTTGAAGCCGCGTTTCAGCTTTTGAACGCGGGCCTCCTTGCGCTTGCTCTCGTTGTAGCCGATGCGACGGCCGAGGAATGTCGTCCTGGATTCGCTCAAATGCATTCCTCCAAGATACGGTCACCCAGCTTGTAGATGCTTCCGGCACCCATCAGCACCACCACGTCACCCGCCTTGAGTTCCTTCTTCAAGATCGGGAGCAGGTTCATCTGGTCGCCCACGAAACGGGCATTGCGGTGACCACGGTCGCTCGCGCTGTTCGCCACGAGAGCGCCCGTCACGCCTTCGATGGGGCGTTCGCGAGCCGGGTAGATGTCGGTCACCAGGAGCACGTCGCAGTTCGCGAAAGCCATACCGAAGGCTTCGTGCTGGTCGCGGGTGCGGCTGAAGAGGTGCGGCTGGAACGCGACAATGATACGCTTGTCCGGGAAAGCCTCGCGGAAGCCGAGAAGCGTCGCGGTCGATTCCGTCGGGTGGTGCGCGTAGTCGTTGAACACCATCACGCCGTTCTTCTCGCCCATGAATTCGAAGCGGCGGGTCACGCCCTGGAACGCGGCGCAGGCCTTGCGCGCGATGTCGGTAGAAATGCCTTCCTCGACAGCAAGCGCCACGGCGGCGGTCGCATTGAGCACGTTGTGGCGGCCCGGAATCTGGAGACGGAATTCGCCCAGGTTCTCGCCGTCGTTCAAAATTTCAAATACGGGATATCCCTTCTCGAAGCGAAGGTTGTCGATACGGTACTTGGCCTGACGGCTGAAACCGTAGGTAATCACGGGCTTGCGCACGCGCGAAAGGATCGCCTGCACGTTCGGGTCGTCGAGGCAGAGGATCGCCTGGCCGTAGAACGGGATCTTGTTCACGAACTGCACGAACGCATCCTTGATATCCTCGATATTCTCATAGGTATCCAGGTGGTCGGCATCGATATTGGTGACGATGGCCGAAGACGGCATCATCGAAAGGAAACTGCGGTCGAACTCGTCGCTTTCGGCAATCAGGTAGTCACCCTTGCCTACCTTGGCGCCAGAGCCCTTGCCCTTCACCACGCCGCCCACAATGATGGTCGGGTCGAGGCCGGCCTCTTCCCAGATCTCGCCGACAATGGACGTGGTCGTAGTCTTGCCGTGCGTGCCGCAAATCGAGAGCGTGTACTTCATGCGCATGAGCTCGCCAAGCATTTCCGCGCGGCGGATTACCGGGATGCGGCGGTTGCGCGCTTCCACGAGTTCGGGGTTATCGTGCGGAACGGCGGACGAATAGACGACCAGGTCGGCGTCTTCCACGTTCTTCGCCTCGTGTTTCGGCGAAATCTTGATACCGAGGCCCTTGAGGTAGTCGATGACGGGGCTTTCGCCGGTATCGGAACCGCTCACCTCGAATCCGTTGGCATGGAGCACTTCGGCAATACCGGACATTCCGGCGCCACCGATGCCCACAAAATGCAAGCGACGAACACGTTTACAATCATTGATCTGCATTACGCTTCTTCCTTTTCCAAGATGGCCTTCGCAATCTGTTCCGCGGCATCGGGCATTCCGAGGCCCTTCGCGGCTGCGGCCATCGAACTTAAACGGGATTCATCAGCCAGGAGCTGTTCCACCTTTTCCCACAGGTGGTTTTCTTCGGCATCGAGTTCCACAAGCGCGGCACCCGCCTTCTCGACCACGCGGGCATTGTGTTCCTGGTGGTTGGCGGTCGCATGCGGGAACGGGAGCAAAATCGAGGGCTTGCCGAACGCAAGGATCTCGGCCAGGGCCGAAGCGCCCGCGCGGCTGATAATCAAGTCGGCATGCTTCATGTAGGCGTAGATCCCGTCGAGGAACCCGCGGATGGCGACATTCGGCACGTCGCCGACGCGCTGGGAGATCGCCTCCACATTCTTCACGCCCACCTGCCACACGACAGACACGTCATCGCGAGCCGCAATCGTCTTGATGCTTTCTTCAATCTTGTTGTTGATGCCAGCGGCACCCTGCGAGCCGCCGACAATGAACACGGCCTTCTTGCCCGGCGCAAATTCGGCCGGACGGGCAAGCGTATCGCCATCGGGCAGCTTGCGCACCGGGTTTCCGAACACCATGCACTTTTCTGCGGGGAAGAACTTCGCCGCGGCATCGGAGGTGACGAAAATCGTCTTCGCATAGCGCGAACCGACCTTGTTCGCGACCCCCGCCACCGCATTCTGTTCCTGCAGGTAGACAGGGATTCCGAGACGGCCGGCAGCCATCACGATGGGCAGCGACACATAGCCGCCGGTAGCGACGACCACGTCGGGGTTCACCTTCTTCACGACGCTCTTCGCACGCACCAGCGACTTCGAAAGCTTGAAGGGAAGTGCCAAATTCTTGAGGAACGGGCCGCGGTGCAGCGGTTCCGCCGTGATATATTCATAAGGCCAGCTGGACGCCACGAGACGTTCCTCCATGGAATCCTTGCGACCCGCAAACGTGATATCCGTATAGCCCATCTTCTTCAGGCTTTCGGCAATCGCCACCGCCGGGAAGCTATGGCCACCGGTGCCACCG
>JAEEGK010005631.1_pt1 | contig 30284 bp, 11 predicted proteins | sample 8958771 | NCBI WGS metagenome assembly JAEEGK01 (sample SAMN16246547, study PRJNA631951) | gut metagenome | biome: gut microbiome; feature: rumen; material: SC-attached | host: Bos | place: Iran: Karaj | collected 2018-10 | reverse complement strand
CCAGCGAAATGCCTGTAGCAGGAATTGATGCGGGAATCTGCCATTTCAATATCGGATAATCATCAGTAGGCATTGTCCATACTTCATCGAAATCCCAGCAAAGGGCTTCGTAACTATTTTGATTCTTTGTCTCTTCGGTAGTTAGCGACTGTCCTTCAAGGATGTTATCATTAATCTGCTTTGGTACTCCATTTACAGAAACTTGCATACCGACCCATGCGAGGTTGCTCTCATCGGGATCGGGGGCACCATTATCATATCCACCAATAACACGAAGACCCCATCCACTGGCATCGGTCACCACCACTTCCTCATTTAACGCCACACTATTAGTAACGATGGCGTTTGTTCCCGTGTTTCTGCAAACGAGTCCGGCACCATAGTAAGTGCTGGCGACATTGCCCGAAGCATAGCAACGATTCACCTGACTTACGTTAATAGCCACTAAGCCCGCAACCCACTTGACTCCCGTGACGTTGGCAGTGCTGTAGCAGTCTTCAATGACACCTGACTCGAGTGCTGCCACCAGGCCTCCCGCATCGGCATCGGAACCTGTAGAAGTCACTGAGCCTGAAGAATAACATCGTGTGATGGTCCCACCACCATTATAGTATGCTACAAGTCCTCCTGTAGCACCTCCTGGACTTGTGCTACTAACAACAACATCGGCCGAACATTCGGTAATGGAACCGCTGGCCAACGCGACTAAACCTCCTACGAAAGCACCGTTGCCAGTACCAGTACAGGTAATTGTGCCGGAAACCTTACATTTACTGATTGTTGAACTATTATTTCCTCTACCAATCAATCCGCCTATGCATGACGTGCCCGAAGACTTTATGATTATATCTTTGACTTCGCATTCAGAAATACTAACCGATCCTATGCTAGTAGAGCCTGTAATACCACCAACATCTCCACCAGTTACAGTCAACTGCCCTGTATAAAATAGTTTATTAAGTGTTGTTTTTTTAGTACAACCTGCAATACCGCCTACCTTGGAGTCAGCCGACACCTTACCTGTAGCCCTGACATTCTCAATGATGCCTTCTCCAATACTACCAATGACAATGCCCACATAGTTTCCACCCTTCACCTGCTTGGAAGTTGCCTCAACGGTGAGATTGCGGATAGTTCCTTTCGAGAATTTAGAAAACAGACCAACATAGTCTTCAGTGCTGTTCACCCAGAGTCCAGATACTTTATAATTGTCTCCGTCGTAGATAATGGGATCAGTTCCGCTGAAGCCCACAGGTATCCAACCCTTTGTTGAGCTGTTGACCGAAATCCACGAGGAGAGGCTAATGTCGTTCATCTGCTTGTAGTAACCTGGCTTGTAAACTCCTTGTAGGTCATCAGCAGTATAGACACGCCAAGGGTCTGCCTCTGTTCCACTGCCAGGAAATTCCACGACAGCTTGTGTTCTATATGAGGCTTCCTTGTCATTGGTCTTAACATAGAGACTAATACTCTCACCCGATTTAAGTGGGCTGATTCCCGTCAGCGTCCAGAAATTGCCTGAGCAAGTAACTGCCTGCTCATCTCCATTACCTATTTTAATATATACAGTGCCACCATTGATGCTAGTGCCACTAATACTAGTTGCACCAGACACCAAGTCGGAACTGATAGTAGGAGGTGCAGCCTGCCATGTTTTATAGGGATATGACTCAGTCTCTTGATTCGTCCAGTTACTGTTGAAGTCCCAACCATGAGTTACATAGTTTCCTCTTAACTTAAAATAGGCAGCACCATTGTTTACACCGTTCTGTGCATCATCATTTATTACCTGAGTCACTCCACTAACAACAATTTGTGTGTCATAGAGCGCACGGTTATCTTCCGACGTGCTATTCTCTCCAATAGTGACACCATCTTCGCTAATAGATCCATAAATCCTGCCTATAGCCGACGTAGCCAACACCTTACTGTTGATTGCCATATTTGATTTGACGACCGAACCAAATGTAGTAGTATGATCCTCGAACTGCTGAATTCTGCCAACAATACCCCCCACATTAGCACTTCCTTCAATGGTTGTAGCATTTGAATAGTTATTTTTCAGTTCACCTCCATTCATCAAGCCGACTATTCCGCCAGCAAAACTGTTACCCTCTATGTTACCACTAAAATAGCAGTCTTTGATATTGTAATTGGACAACCTTGGAGTCCACACTTTTCCGTAGATTCTTTGAGATGTTGAAGTCGTGATAAGTTCAGATTCACCAGTCTCTTGATTCCTTTTATTATAATAATATGAATCTCCGGTAACACCTGTCATTTGGTAATGACTTGATTCAATATATGTGCTCGTTTGGGTGCTCGTCCATGATAGTCCTCCACCAACACTTCCAGAAATGCCACCCACGTAATCTCCTGTGGCATGAAGTGTCCCTGAAAAAAGACAGTTTGATATAGAATAAGATGTAGTCGACGAAACACTCTCTACTTTATCAGTGAGCACTCGCGTTCCACCGGCTGTTGCAGCAAATTGCGTATAAGAATATAATGTTGGGTATTTATTGCCATATCCTTGACACGCACCCAAGACACCACCAACATAATTACCACCACTCACTTCGCCATAAGAAGCACATTTGGTGATATTTCCACCAGAATATTTCTCACCGATGATGCCACCTATATAATCACCACTTCCAGTTACATCACAATAGGAATAGCATTGACTCATGGTTGAATTTAGCAAATAGCCACATACACCTCCTACCCAGGTCTGTCCCTGTATGGTTCCTGTAGTTCGACAATCCGAAACATTACCTTCTACCGAATAGCCGGCTACACCTCCAACATATTGACCAGAAGCTGTAATGTCACCAGACATGACACATGAACTAGCTCCAGCTGCATAGCCACACAATCCACCAACGTAATTTGTTCCAAAAACATTACCATTGAACGACACAAAACTTATTGAACCACTTGATCCAAACAATCCTCCAACATAATCTGCTCCAGAAACTTCTCCAGAAACAGTCAGGTCGGATAATGTTCCTGTAGCACATCCTGCAATTGCGCCAACATAACTATTGCCACTCACATTTCCAGTGAAACTTAGTCTTTGAAGTACATTATCAGTTGAAGCACATTTACCAACAAATGCACCTACATAATTATTTCCCACAACATTGCCTTCGATAATTAAATCATTAACGGTTGCTCCACTGATGTATCCGAACAAACCTACATTGTTGGTAGTGCGGTTAATTGTGAAACCAGTTAGTTTCTTTCCATTTCCATCGAACACGCCCTTGAAGGGGGATGACTCCACACCGATGGGTTCCCAACCTTGACCTGGATTGTTGCCAGCTATCCAGCTGGTCAAGTCGATGTTGTCCATAAGTTTGAAAACAACACCTTCTTGATTAAGGTAATTACGTACCTGATTCAGCTGGTCAGCATAAAAAATCTTATACGGGTCACTTGTCGTGCCCGAACCCGAACCACTGAATTGTGCAAATGTAATTGTTAGCGAGCAAATCAAAAATGCCGCTGTGATTAATAGTTTCTTCATATCTGCAAATTTTAAAGGTTTTTTCGACAAAACTCATTCCATTGTGAATGGTTTCTTGTTTTCACGCTGCAAAATTACGAAAAAAGGGGGAAAATGGATTAGTCCATTTCAGTCCTTTTGCTAGTCCATTTCAGTCCATTTGGACTAATGGCCACGGTTTTAACGGTTTTTATCAATTGCGGAGCTGCTCCAAGTAGTCGAGGTTCGTGAGGTCGCACTGGTCGGCGATGCGCTCCCAGACACAGTTGACGGTGTCGCTCTGTGCAATGGACATGCGATAGATGCCCAGGAAGACGTAAGAGGAATCGACGAGACCTTTCATAAAGGTGATGCGCAGCTCGTTGATAAGCTTATAGTTCCAATAGTGGTCTTTGTTGCGCGCGACAATGAGTTCTGGGTCAGCTGTATATTCTTCGGGCTCCCAGTGCTCGGTGATGGTGGGCATCATCAGGGCAGAGTCGCCATAGTTGTGCCAATGTTGGTTGCGATATTCGGGTGTCCAGACGCACATCCGTTCATGATGTGGAACAGGTCTTCCCCAAAGGGTGTCGGTGGCGATGATGCCACAAAGTTTCAGGTACTCATGAGGGGTGCTGAAGCGTTGCCCCATCTTCAGGATGTAGGGATCCTGCGCCTTGGCCGAGCGACCAAAGATGACGAGACTCGTGACAATGGCTACAACGACGGCCAGTAAGCCGCCGATGAACGCAATCTTCTTCCAGGCATGTCGCTGCCTGGGTCGTTCGTTGTCAGGCTGTATAGGCGGAAGAGGTGTTTCCTCACCTATTCCTTCTTCGCAGAATGCAGTCCAGCCGGCATAGTCCACGAACTGAGCCAGCATGTTGAGCGTGGAGAGTCTTGGGATGGTGGGCTCAGACAGATAGCCCCAAAGGCGCTTCAGGGTTGTGGGACTGACGCGCTCACCAATCTTTTCGAAGATGCTCTCACTCAGGAAATCGAAGTCCTTCGGCGTCTGCATCCTCCTGTCCACCGCCTTCTCTATGGCCTCTCGCAGTGCTGCTATGTGTTCAGAATCCATTTGCTTGTCCCGGTTTTTCTAATTTGAATGCAAAAGTAAGCAAAAAAGACGGGGCAACCAAATTTTTCCGCATAAAAATAAGATAGGAAGTCCTTCTCCTCGCGCAGAAAGCACAGAGGACACAGCTTTTACTTCTGTGTCCTCTGTGGATAAACATGATGTCAATTGAGGATCATGTTCACGAGACTCACGGCATCGGCAATGGTAATCTTGCCGTCACCGTTTACATCGGCGTTTGCCTCGACGAAGCCATCCAACGGCTGTCCGAGGATGTAGTTCACGATGGCCATAGCATCGGCGATGGTCACGACGCCGTCGCCATTGGCATCGCCACTGACGATTTCGTAGACATGGGTGAAGCCCCAAGCTGTACGATAGGCCTCGACAGTGCCCTTGGGCACATACAGACAAGCATTTTCGTGAATATCTCTACCACTGGCTTGATTGTCAAACACCTGACTGCCCAGCGTTGGAGGAGTCGTGGCATACACCGTGATAGTATTCAGGTTGGCGCAACTATTGAAAGCCTGATCATTTATCGTCATCACGGTCTTTGGAATAGTGACTGCAATTAAACCAAGATCCCAAATCCAGGCACTGCCTGAGATAGAAGTCACCTGATAGGTCTGGCCCCCTGCAGTGAAACTTTCAACGATGTCGGCTTCAACCACCTTACCCTTGTTAAATGCCACCTCGGCCGTATGAGTAGTTTTGTCTGGATAGTACGTCAAACCATTCTCATCGATATAGAAGTCACTCTCTTCGAAGATGAAGTCTTTCCAATAGTCATCGGCCAGATATGCTTCCAGCGCTCCGAAAGGTATTGTCAAAGTAATGTTATTGCGTGTGGGGAAGGGATCGCCACTCACTGGGAGAGGCGTATTCCAATAAACTTGCATCGTGCGCAGGCCCTGGCATCCGTCGAAAGCACCTGCTCCTATCGAGGTCACTGACTTCGGAATAAACAACGTATTTTTCAACTCGCTGCATCCCTGGAACGCATACTCCCCTATCTTCTGCAAAGACTCCGGCAAGTTGACCTGTTCAAGCAGATTGCCACTCCAGAAAGCAAAGTCGCCAATCTCGGTAATGCCCTCTTGAAGGATCAATCGCTTGAAATTGAATCCACCTTCAAACTTGAACAGACGACTTGCAATGGTGGTCTCTGTTTCCGTGGGAGTAATTGTCATGTAATCTATTTCACTACCATTATTGTAGAATGCGTTCTCAGCAATGGTTCTCACAGTTGTCGGGATGGTCACATATCTCAGGTTCGAACAGCCAGCGAACACCTCTGTATTGAGAGCAGTCACTCCGCTGGGAATAGTGATATCAGGCAAGGACGTGCAATTTTTAAAGGCCGAATTGTCTATCAGAGTCACAGTCTTTGGGATATTGACATAACTCAACTTGACACAATCCATGAAGGCGGCATTTCCTATGGTCTGCAACCCTTCGTTCAGATTAACCTGCTCCAGCATAGGACTATTATAAAATGCCCATCCATCAATGACAGTCACTGTTGAGGGGACGGTGACACCCTTCACCTTAGTTCCACTGAACGCGCTGGAAGCTATCTTTGTGATTCCCTCGCCAATGTTGACCCAATGAATGCCATAGGCATAAGAGAATAAAGGAATGGGTCCATATTCATTGGTACCGCCCAGTATGGTATTCGTGCTTGTCGGACTGACTGTTATGTTAATGGTGGGAGTATCCTCCTGATGTTCATAGTCAACGAAGGCGTACTGATAGATAAACCAAACGTTGGTAGTCAGGTTCAATATCTTCATACTGCTATATTGGAAGGCTCCATTTGCAATGATGGTCACAGGATAAGTGATGCCACCAACGGTGATGCTCTCAGGGATGCTGACAGTGACGGCAGTGCCCCTATAGCCTATGACGGTAGCTTTTCCGTCCTCTGTCACATCGTATCGATACACCACTCCCTGCTCGTCAACATAATCATAGCTGAGAGTCTGATGGGTGAAGTTGCTCCATCCTTCGGCAGCCGCATAGGCAGCTGTGCTGTTGGCTGGAACGACGAGCTCGGCATTGGTATATGTGTTTTCGTCAAACACGTTTGTCTTCGTCAGCTCAGGAGGATCTACAGCATCCACCCGAATGGTTTCAAGGCTGGTGCAACCCGAGAAAGTGTATCCTGCACTACTATTTCCCCACTGCGACTGACCGATGCTGGTCACCGTCGATGGGATAGTAATGCTCTCCAAGGCAGAACAATTGCCAAAGGCACCTGCCCAGATACTAGTCACGCCTTCTGGAATGACGGTCTCCGTCAGACTTCTGCAATTATAGAATAATCCTTCGCCGATGGTGGTCACTCCCCTAGGAATATTGACACTGGTCAGGGATTCGCAATTCTGGAAAGCAGACCCTCCGATAGAAGTGACGGTGGAGGGAATAGTGATGGAATTCATACCTGTGCAGTAATCGAAAGCATGCAAACCAATGGATGTAATGCCGCTCTCGAGCTTGACACTCTTGATAGCGGAGAAGATGTATTCATAATTACAAAACAGATTATCGGCAATGACAGGATGTTCCGATGCACAATCGATGGTGATATCAACCTGTGCCGTATTCATATTCCCAAAGGCTTGTTCTCCAATACTTTCTACATTCGAGCTCATCATCAGTTTCTGAAGACCAGATCCTGCAAAAGCATATTCACCAATGGATGTAACTCGATACGGCAGGGTAATCTCTGTGAGTGACGTGCAGTTCTCGAAAGCATACCCAGGAATGTTCGTCAAGCCCGTGAAATACTCAAGCTCATTGAACGAGGTGATGTCTTGATACTCTCGGAAAAAGGTGCCGATATCGGTCACCATCGACGCCTCTCTCCTAGTCAGCTCGCCGTCTTCGTCTTCGTCCCAGCGCAACGTATTCACGCAAATCCACTTCACCCTAGCATCGGCAAAGACGATTGGCTCCATACGCCAACGTTCAAGGAAAGTTTCGACTTCCATTTCAACCCCTGTCACCCGAGTTTGCAGTGCTGAAACCTGAGCCTGAACGTCAGCCAACCCTTCCACGCTGTTGACGGCATCCAGCGCAGCCTTGCAATGGTCGGAGTAGTCCTTCAACTCAGTCACTTCACTCCAGATTGTTTCGCTCTTGCTGACGCCAACACTATTGAGCATATACTCAATTTCGGAAATATCCTGCCGCACATCTTCCAATCTCACATATAAGGCGTGCTTCGCCCGCGCCTGTGGCTTGTAATTATTGACGACAGCTACGTAGGCATCATAGAGGGTTTCAAAACCTGGTTCTTCACCATTGAAAGTGTCAATTAAGGTTTGGTCTACTGCTCTGTAAAGATAATACATCAATTCGCCAATCATATCCCAACAAGCATCCTTCTGTCCTTTCACCATAGCCACATAGAGCGGGTCTTCGCTCCCAGAGACTATATCCAAGAAGCCTTCTGCGTAGGTACCTGGATCAACGGCCCAATACAGGTCGAAATCAGCGTCAAACTGAGTCAGGCATGTCTGGAGGTCATCCTGCAACGAATGGACAAGGTCCATTAAAGTATATACTGCAGCTTCGACTACATTGATTTGAAGATTGAGTTCGTCTATGTCCATTTTAGTCTGAGCTGCCTCGATGCTTGCAGGGAGGCTAGCGATGTTATCCTCAATCTGACCGTAGCGGCCATTAAAATAGAATCTGATATCAGTCGTAAAAAATGCCTTTTTCAAATCAATGTCGTCACCAGTATGCTGCAGAGTCCAATAGTCCTCTTCAATCTTCTTCAAAATGTTTTTGACATGCTCGAGCTGTTCCAGCAAATTCCGTTTGTACTCATCAAGTTCATCATCATTCACCGACTTTGTCGGCACGCTCGCAGCAGCAAAGCGTGATGCTTCGGCCTTCAGGGGCGAGGCCTGAGCAGTGATGCCCATCCCTAGGACAAGCATGCACATCAAGATAATTGTTCTGGTTCTCATATTTACTATCATTTTTTATTAATATCGCAAGTTCCGTGCACTCTGCGTACACATTATTCTATTTATCGCCTGCAAAGTTAGCAAAAAAATCGCAAACTGCGTGGTCTATTTTGAACAAAACGTGGTCTGTTTTGAACAAAACGACTTTTTTCAAAGAAAATGATAGCTTTTTATGCGAAAAAAGCAGGGAGACCCACTCGTGAGCCTCCCCAAAACGGTGTTATCTCTTGTTGACATACTTGTCGAAGAAGTCGAGGAAATAGCCCCAGTTGTCACCCGCTTCGTGGCCACCAGGATGCTGACGAAACGTGATGTCACCCTCCAGCAGTCGGCCCACACCGGGGAAGAGATCCGTGCCAAGGCCTTTCAGTCCCAGGAACTCATAAATCTCAGAAGCCTTGGCAGCACTGATGAAAGTGCCGTTCATGTCGCACCACTGCTCCGACTCTGTCACAGCACCCACAGAGATGAAGATCGGTCTGGGAGCACAGAGGCCTATCAGCTCATGCTGGTCCACTGGCAGCTCATCCCAGTTGCTATCCACGCTCGAATAGCGTATCATGTTGCCAGCCATCCAGTGGTACAGGTCCTGGGCACAGATATTGTCGAGCACCTCGCCACAGTCACGTCGCCATGCAGGAGCGCCGCCACGACCCGACGAGCAGACCATTGCCGTAGCCACACGCTCGTCGAAGGCCATTGCCACCAGTGCAGACTTACCATAGCGCGACACGCCCTCGATGGCCACCTTACTGGCATCGAACAGGGGCTCCGTCTCGAAATAGTCGATCAGACGCGAGACTCCCCATCCCCAGGCACGCAGTGCGCCCCAGTCGTCAGGTTTGCGATACTCACCCTTGTTGCAGAGTCCGATGATGCCTCTACGCAGGCCATGACCAGCATCCGGCTGCACGCTGTTGGGCAGGAACTGAGCAGCGGCCCAGCCACGCTCCAATACCTGCTGCTGCCAAGGCACTTGTCCGCCCCAGGCCATAGGCATACCCAGCATAAACGAGTAATCGACGATGACTGGCAGCGGTCCTTTAGCGCCCTTCGGCCACATCACCTGAGCCTGAATGTCGACGGTGATGGAAGGGCACGACGTATTGTCTACCAGTCCGCTGAGCTCACGTATCACCACCTCTATGCTGCCAACCTTGCCTTCATACTCCCGTTTCACGGTCCATTTCACGGCTGGCACCACTTTCGGCTCACGTCCATAGATGTTCTCTGCAAAGAAGTCAAGCAGCTCAGGCTTGCGCACCTTGTACCACATCCGAGCGTTCTTCACCTTCTTGCCATCGAAGGTAGTGAAAGGATCGGGATAGAACGGGTAAGGGTTAGCCTTCAGCTCGTCGTAGTTAGGTCGCAGCGCAGGATCCTTAGCGTTCCCGTCGCGTTGGGGGTGCGTCTCCCTCACTCCTATCTGCGCCTTCATGTTCTCATAGTCGGCCCTGGTCTCACGGTTCAGGCTGTCCTGATTCACCCTCGGTCCGCCAAAAAACTGTGCCGACATCGTCAGCTGCGATGCCGCCAGCAATACTGTCAATGCTATTTTCCTCATCATAGTTGTTTATTAGTGTTCTACGAGCTTCTGAATAAGCACTACAAAATTACAAAAAAGTATTGAGAATCACTTCCTATCAAGAGGCACAACCACCCACAATTTGCATTATTTAACCTTAGGAGACACGCTATGATCGGGCTTTCATATTGTTGCTGCCAAAAAGTATATAACTTGTGTATGCTAAGTACTATAGTTACGAGAGCAAAGTACTATAGTTACGAAGGCTAAGTACTATAGTTACGGCAGCAATGACATAAACACATGGGAAAGCGGAGCAAAAGTTACTTCAACCATGCTAGTGAGTCACTTTGCAATCGCCCGTGGCGGACGGACCGAATGCCCGTTGCGGACGGACTGCATACCCGTTGCGGACGAACCGCATACCCGTTGCGGACGAGCATAGCCACCGTCCGAGACGAGCATAGCCACCATCCGAAACTAGCATAGCCACCATCCGAAACTAGCATAGCCACCGTCCGAAACTAGCATTACCACCATCCGAGACGAGCATGCAGTCCGTCCGCGACGGACGAAGTGCTTGGCAGCCACGAGTGAGACCGCCTGTCACCACTTCTTTTTTCCAAACGGTTTTAGGTACCCTTCATTACCCGTAAGGTAAAGGCTGTTTACTCGGTGGGTGTTGTGGCTTTACCCGGTAGGTGTAGGGACTTTACTCGGCAGGTAGAGGGGGCCATCGAGTACACTATGACGAAAAAGTAGCAAAAAAAATGGGGGCAAGAGCCACATTTGGCTATTCTAATATCACAATATCACCACTAATATCACCACCAATGTCACACTTAGTGCTCAGGAATTCAATTGGTTATGAAAAGTGTGATATTGGTGATATTAGTTTTTGAAAAATCACAGTTCTTGTTATCGGTAGAAACACCCGTTCTTCCAAGCCTCCCAGCAACAGAATCAATGGAAATACCTTTACTTGTTCAAAAAGATCTTGATGTCTTGATGACAAAAAATCTTAGTGTCTTGATTTCAAAATGATTTTGATGTCTTGATGTTAGAAGACAATAAAGGGAGCCTCGATTCGGGGCTCCCTTCCTGTTTATATCATACTGATATAGTTCAATTGACTAAAAGTCGTCTTCGTCATCTTCCCAGAGGTTGCGGCGACGGCGTGAGGAGGGATCCTTTGTACCATCTTCGTCTACACCACCATAGCCACCAAGACCATCCATATTAGTTTTAAAGCCGTCACTTCCTGCAATCATCTGCTGCAATGCAACATTCGTGATTTCCACACTGGGAGCTATATAATTCTTTTTCATAATTGTATTCAAGTGTTTATAAGTTGAATGAACATTATTACTTAACCACAACCTTCTTGCCATCCTTGATATAGATACCCTTAGAAGGAGTCTCCACACGCAGACCATTCAGGTTGTAATACTCACCATCGTTCGGCATGAGCTCGGGAACCTGAATCTGTGTCTGATTCTCACCATCACCCACAAAGAAACTAATACGCGTGGAAGCCGCATCATAATCTGCAAGGACATCGTTGAATGTGAAATATGCGCGGAAGGCCTTCATCTTAGTCTTACCAGCAGAATACCAGAACTTGTTACCACTGAGGAACGCACTCTTTGCAGGAACCACGGTCTTAGCAACGTATGTACCGATAAACTTTCCTATGAATTTACCAGATTTCTTAGTTTTGGAATTCTTAGTGGGATTAGCTATAATTTCATCTATTTCTTCCTCGACGACGAATTCTTCAACATCTTTTGTCGGTTTCAAAATATACGGAACATTGGCATATAGACCATCCTCTTCTTCAAAATCTGCCGGGTCAGTAAATTCAACTTTTATTTCTACAACGCCACTATCGTCTTTAGTTGTTGTGTAGTCATAGAAATCAGCCAACTGATAACCTTCTCCAAATGCGTTTATAGCCTCTTCTTTCGACATATAGAAAGGCAAGCAAATTGTGCTCCATTCATCCTTCTTAAGTGTACGCAAGACCTTAATCTGACACACATCTTTTGTTAAACTGGGCGTAACCTGAGAGTTCTCATCAAGAGTAAGAACATCAGAAACAATCACATTAAAGGTAACATCATCTAAAACATCCTTGTCTGTAAAACCATAACCAAAGGTGATATTGGTTAACTTCACTTGATAAGTTTTAGACTCCACCGTACCTGCAACAGCAAATTCAACAGAAATCAGATTATCAACATCACCACTAGTTAGCTTTTCTGCTGAAGAAACAGGAATAATAGCAACACCTGTAGCATCAACATCACCAACAGTAGCTGACACATCTTGCCATTCATCCGTATTTAACAATTTACTACCCGTTGTCGTAAAGCCTTCAGGAAACTCTACATTAAACTGTAATGACGTATACGTCTCTGCCTTGCCACCTTGAAGGTTCACCGTAAAATATGCAGTACCTCCTTTAGTAGCGTAAACGTCTGCAACAGTTACTTTCTGGGCATTAGCCGTAAGAAAGCCAAGGCATGCCATTAAAGAAACAAATATTTTTTTCATATCTTTCAATTATTTAATTATTCATTACCAAAACTCTTAATCTTCTTGGCTACAAACTGCTGAACAAGAGAAGCATCAGCAGCAGTAACTTTGTCAGCGCCATTCACATCTGCCACAATCACCTCGTAGCCGTCTGCATCGTCAGCAAACTTTCGTGCAACATTCTGCTGGATAAGGGAAGCGTCAGCAGCAGTGATTTCATTGTCACCATTCACGTCACCAAGCAAGCCTGCGACATAAGCAGTCAGAGGAACTTCAGTAAAGCTAGCGTCATTCTTTACGAATTTTGCATCGCCTACCTGAACGTTCTTTGCAACATAGCTACCAGATGCCGTAACCTTAATCAGCAAGAGGTCTCCACTAGTTCCTGCAAACACGTCATTACCGTTCTTTGTAGTTCCCTCCTCTTTATAAGAGAATGAGGCAATCTTCAGAGTTCCATCAGCTAGCTGATTGGAGTAAACCTCATGCGGAGCAGTTTCACCTTTGCGGAGAAGTTGAACGGAACCAGCATAAGTCAGATTCTCAGGCAGCTTCACATCCAGCTGGAAAGCAACATACTTGTCACTACCATTGTTCAACTGGATAGCCAACCATTGCGTCTCACCCGGCTTAACGAAAGCCGTCAGAGTACGATCCGCTGCTGCGGTCTGCGCATTTGCACTGAGCAGGCTTCCTGCGAACAGTGCCATTAATAGTAATGCTTTTTTCATACGTTATAAATTTTATGGTTTATTGATTCGGTTTATTTATCTCTTCTCGCAGGTCATGCTTTTTAGGCACTCATGCATTTTACGGTGCAAAGATACGAATTATTTTTGAAACGGCAATATCTTTTTCAAACATTTTTTGTCCTTTTTCGAAAAAAAGTTCGTTTTTTGTTCAAATCAAAGCATTCTGCATGTTATATTATGTTAATTGCCATCTGAGGGGGGCAGGAAGAGCCCTCATCATTCACTTCCTTGACCGAGGATAACGTTGACGATGGCAACGACATCGGCGATGGTGACCTGGCCATCGTCGTTGGCATCGGCAGTCTTCTCGTTGAAGTTCTCAGAGGTAGGCTGTCCCAGGATGTAGCTGATCACATCGAGCACATCAGCGATGCTGATCTCACCGTCGGCATTGGCATCGCCCAACTCCAAGATAGTCTGGAATCTATTCCAAGGCTTCTTGCTGGCATAGAGGCTCTTGGTGCCAGCCGGCACGACGAGCACGGCATTGTCGAGCGAAGTCTCGTAGAATGGATCATTCGGGTCGCCTTCAACGAAGGTGGTGGTAGGAATGTTCTCCGTCCATGCCACCTTCATGGTCTTCAGGCCGGGAATGCAGGCAAAGTAGCTGGCATTGACATCAGTGATGGTGGCAGGTAGGGTGATGCTCTCCACCAGCGTATTCGCAAAGCATCGGATAACGAGTGTCGTCAGCGGATAGCTCTCGCCACTCATGGTGATGCTTTCAGGCAGTTGTACGACTGTTGTCTCCTTCTCGCATCCCAGGAAATAAGCAACATTATTGCTCGAGACAAAGTATTGGTATCCGTGGCTGTCGATGACTCCATGCTTATCAAACGTTTTCCAGATCTTGGCGCTTGCGTATGCTGCCTCACTGCCTTCAGGCACTATCAGGTACATGGATCCAATGTATCCCAAATTGTTTGCCACAGGGGGTGTGGTGGCTTTCACGGCAAGATAGGTCGGCCCTTTTCCTATGAGGAACAATCCATTGCCATTAGCGTCGCCTATGGTTTGCACCGAAGCTGGAATGACAATATGACTGGGGATCCGGTTGTCATCATACCGGAAGGCGGTTGATGCGATGTGAGTCACGGGGAACGACGTTTTTACACCTGCCACTTCGTAGGTGATGCTCTCAGCTATATCGATGCGATTGGGTGTTACGGTCTGCTTTTCGTACCCATACACCTCGGCGTATGCATGCTCGCCGTTCTCATCAATGTAGCACTTATACATGATTCCTTGTTCGTCGACCACCTGTGCGCCCTCTGTCTCTACCGACTTGAACTGGCTCCAGTATGCGTCAGTCTGGTAGCTATAGACACCAAAGGGCACATGGAGCACACAGCCGCCCTTGCTGTTGGGGAAGGGGTCCGTGCCTTCAGCGATGGGCAGTGGCTGGGGCCATTGTACGTAGAGGTCCCACAGCACATTGCAACGTACAAAGGCCGAGTCGCACAGGTTGGTGACGCTAGGTGCGATGGTGACCTTTGTCAGGCGGCAGCTGTCGAAAGCCAATGGCTCAATGGTAGTGATATGGTCGGGTATGACGATATTCTTCAGATTGTTGACACCCTTGAAGGCCTGCCGGCCGATGGTGGTCACGGGGAAGGCATTGGCGATGCCGGGAATGGTGATGCTCTCGGCAAAGGTGACGATAGACGTCTCTTGGTTCTCCACACCGATGACTTCAGCATGAGGTGTACCATCGTTAACTAAGACGCACCTATAATGCAATCCATCGGAGGTGACGACGACCTCGAAGGGTTTCCACTCGCCGCCGACATAGCGGAGGGCGTTCCAGCCTTTGTTGTAGATGGCGATGGCCTGCTCTTGGGTGCACACGTTCTCGTCGCCATTGTCCTCATCTATCAGGTATATCGTTCCCTCTGTGGTTATCGTGGGCAGGTGGGTGATAAGGGAGTCGAGTGCCTCTCCTGAGAGTTTGTTACGCTGACAATGGATCTCACGCAGGGCTTTGCTCAATTTGATGTTGATTGGCGTATTTGCCTCCAGCTGGTTATTGCTGCAGTCAATCTTTGTCAGCAAGCGACAGTTGGAACAATTCAGGTCTGTAAGTTGCTTGCCGCTCACGTCGAGCTGCGTCAGCTGTGAGTTGTTCTCGCATGCGAGACGCTTGAGTCCCGTGCAGTCGGAGAGGTCCAGCTGCGCGATGGGATTGTTTCCGCAGTACAGCAACTCCATGGCCGTGCATCCCGTCAGGTTTAGCGACGTCAGATTGTTCACTGAGCATTGGATGAAGTATAGATTGGTGAGTCCCGCCACGTTCAAGGTCGTCAGGGTGTTGTAATCACACTGGAGCCGTTTCAGCGCTGTGCAACTTGACAAGTCGAGCGACGTCAGTTTTCCGCAGCCGCAATTCAGATCCTCCAGTTTTGTGCATCCCTCGACGTTGAGCGATGTTAGCATTCGTGCATTAGTACGGGCATTAATGTCCAGCAGCACCAAATCAGGGCACATCGATACGTCAAGAGATTCTATAAAGTGTGACTTGCACTTCAAATCAGTCAGTTTCGTGTTGTTCGACACATCGAGGGCGGTAAGGGTGTTGAAGCTGAGCTCCACAGTCTGCAACTTTGTGTTGTGCGACAGGTCGATGGACTGAAGCCCTGTGGAGTAGCACTCCAGGTTGACGAGTTCCGTAAGTGCAGAGATGTCGATAGACTGGTAGTTGTTGGCTCCACAGTTGAGGCTGGTGAGGCTGGTGAAATAGTTGACGCCTGTCAGGTCGGTGATGTTTTTCTGGAAGACATTCATCGATGTCACCAACGAGCGCTCGTAGCGGGAGAGGTAGCCGTCAGGCTCATGACTGTCGTAACGCTCAGAGATGATGTTACGGAAGTTGAAGTCGGGGAAGTTCGTTGCATTGATGGGCAAGCCTGTGGCGGTGATGTGTATCCAGTCGGTGCTGGCAACGGTGGCGCCATCGGGGTGGATGCTGGCACCGTCGTTCATGAACAGAGCGTCTGTGGCGACAAGCGCACCTGTGGTTCCCTTAACGATGAGCGAGGTAGCGGCATTACCGACAATCACGCCGCCGTAGTAACGGTTTTTGATGCTTGGATGAGGTGAACCCAGTATGCCCGCTCCGTTCGTACCCTCACAGATGAGTTCCACTCCGTGACCAACATTCAAAGATTGGCTTGAGGTAGTTTTCATATGAACTCCATTGATGCCCTTGATATAGAGCGAGCCCGTGCCAGAGACAACAATGGACTGGTTGTCAGCACAAAGGCCGTCATCGCCAGTACTCTCAATCTTGCAAATTCCCTTCACCACGATATACAGGGGCATATCGGTGGTGTTGCTATACTCCAGACCGATGGCCGAGCCACTGACAACGGAGTTGTTGAGGTTAAGAGCAGGAACTCGCTGTCCATTCACCATCAGGGTAGTTTGTTCCATGCCATATTGACTTAGGACGGCGGGGGTTGCTGTCTCTCCACTTATCTTCAGCGTTGCTGCTGCCCAGCCCGCTATTGCCGGCATAATTGCAGCTATGAGCAGGAAGAGGTATTTCTTCATAGGGTAGTTGGTTTTGGTTGGTGATTAATAGTTTATCTCGCGTACATTATTATTATATAGTCCCCAATGCATTTAGAAAGAGCCGATGTCCGCTGATGTCGGAATGCAGGCATGTTGCCAGCGATGTTCCGACGTCAGTGGGCATCAGCTACTTCTATCAGTTGCCCGTGCCGAGGATGATGTTCACCACAGCAGCAGCATCGGCAATGGTGACACGGCCGTCGCCATTGACATCGGCAGCAGCTGCGTTGAAGGTGGCGGGCACGTTCTTGCCGAGGATGTAGTCGACGATGGCGAGCACGTCATTGATATCGATGGTGTTGTCGTCGTCGCCGTTGGCGTTGCCCGGCTGGTACTCTATGAACGTCTTGAAGTAGCTCCAAGGAGCAGTTCTCTGATAGAGGGCGGTGGTGCCGGCTGGAACGTAGAGTATGCCTTCGCCATTCGTATTCTCAGGATCATCAGGATTAGGATTGATTGGGGTCCTGTTAAAGATCCGTGGAATAATTGAAAGATCCCTAGGATCACTCCAACCCACCTTTACGGTCTTCAGATTGACGTTTTCTGCGAATGCCCACTCCTGTATGGTCGTCATGGACGCCGGGATGGTGATGCTCGTGAAGTAATTTCTAGCAAGCTCAAAGGCAGGATAGGTGTTAATCTCCTTGACAGGATACACCTGGCCGTCGTGTCCCTTGATGCTTCCTGCTATAACGAGGTCATCGGCCCATCCCTTGTATCCAACGACCGTAGCCTTAGGACTACCATCGACCATAGCATAAGTGTACCTGATACCCTGACTGTCGACGACTCCACGCTTGTTGAACTTACTCCAGGGTAAAGTTGAGGCGTAAGCCTGCGCTGATTCTTCAGGAACGAAGAGGGTGGCATTGTTGTAGTTAGAATTATCGAAAGAATGCTCAAACGATGCAGGAGGCGTAGCAGCTTTCACGATGATGGTTTCCAAACTGGTACATCTAGAGAATGCATATATTTCGACACTCGTCACATTTTCGTTAATAGTCACTTCTCTGAGGGCTGTACATTCTCCGAATGCGCCACTACTGACCGTCTGCAAGGTCCAAGGCAGTTCGACTTTTTGAAGTTTGCTACAACCTTGGAATGCCGTCGCACCAATGCTGGTAACGTCATCGCTAAAGAAGACACTCTCCAGATTAGTGCATCCCATGAATGCAGTTGCTTCAACAGGCGCATTGACCGACAAGTTCTTCAGGAAGGTGCAGTCCTTAAACAGCCAGACTCCGATGGGTGTGTCATTGCTGCTGTTTATAGTAAACAATGCATCTGTCTCATCGAAGGCATCGGGTTCAATGCTATTAAGGGCAGATGTGAGGGAAACCTGAGACTCACTTGAATTAATCAAACTGCCAGCAAAGGCCCTGGTCCCAATAACTGCAGGCCCAAAGATTTGAATCCTCGAAGCCGGCTTACAATTGGCGAAGGCCTCCTCGCCAATGCTCGTCACCTGCACTGGAATGAGGAATTGATAGCCGCCCGAGATGCCTTGCAGACTGCTGCATCCATAGAAAGCCTTCGTTAGTATCTTCGTGACACTAGTAGGCAACTCAACTATTTCAAGAGAGGTACATCCCTCGAAATCACTAACACCGATTTCCGTCAGACCAGTGAAGTATCTTAGCTCCTGGAATTTCTTAATATCAGTATTGCCCCTGAAAACTTGGCTGAGGTTTGTTACTGCTGCAGCCTCATCTGTACTGAGTTGCAAGTCGTGATCTGTATCCCAACCAGTGTTTTCATCCAGACACAGATTTCTCACATAAGCATCAGCGAAGTCGATGATGGAAACGATATGATTGAAATTGCTCCAAGGAGCTGTCTCTGCATAGAGATCCTTATAACCGGCAGGCACCAAGAGTCTCCCATTTTCATAAGTCCATTGGTCAAAGGCATCAGCGGCTACAGTATTAGGCAGACAGCGAGGGTCAGGGAAATAAGACTGCCAGAGTTGTGTCCAGTCTACCTTCACCTCGCTCAGGGAGGTACAGCCGTCGAAGGCTCCGCTGCCTATAGACGAGAGCAGACACTCACTGATAGTGACACTCTCCAAGTTGGTACAATTCTTAAAGGCGTTCGCTCCTATGGGCAAGCCTTCAAATCCATAATTCCCCAATTTAACCAGTTTGGCGATATCGACACTCCGCAGGAAGTCCTTTCCCTGATAGGCTCCTTCAGGAATGCCCATATCCGTCATATCTCCAATGATGTAGAGCGTCACCAAAGTGTTCGCAAAAGCCCCCTCACCAATAGTTGCAATGGCGGGGCCGGCTGCGATAACTTTCAGATTCTCACAGTCAGCAAAGGCATTATTCCCTATTGTGGTGAGGAATATGGGCATTAGCAGATGCTCAACAGAAGCATTTCCCATGAAGGCCTCTGGCTCTATCTCCGTCACTGTATAGGTGACGCCGTCCACCTCGAAGTCATCAAGGAGGGGCACTTCTGAGAGCAGCAGATCGCTGGTTCCCGCTGCGAGTACCTTGGCAGTAGTGGTACCTTCAATAATCTGGTAGTACACGCCTTTATACTCGTAATCATAGGAGGAGGGATCGGCAAGAATGTTGAAAGTGCCCCAAAAGTCATTGGCTATATATGCAGGAACCGTGCCGAAGGGCACATGGAGGGTGATGTTCGAGTGCTTGCCCTCGCTGTCACGTGGGAAAGGGTCATACTGGGTTTCAATGGTGATGGGAGTATCCCACTCCACCGTGACATCAGTCAGGGCACTAATGTAGTTGGGATTGGCTATACCAAAAGCATCGACTTTGATTTCTTCCACGCTAGAAGAAATAGTAACCGACTTGATGTATGGACAATCTTGGAAGGCATACATTCCGATAGTTTTCACATCTTCGCCGATAGTTACTGAAGTGATGGCTTTGCAATTTTGAGCAAAAGATGCGCTTACTGCATCCGACGATCCTAGTGCCATCTCAAGCTCGAACTTTAGCGGATGCAATTGGTCAGTAGTCGTGAAGGCATCGGTTGGAAAATGTTCCAACGTAGTTGTCAGAGTAACCTTCTTCAATTCCGTACAATCCTTGAAGGCATCGGTACCTATCGTATTGACACTGGCTGGGATGGAGACGGTCTGAAGCGAGCTATTACCCGCAAAAGCATTGCTTACTATTTTAGTCACAGGGAAAGCCATCAGCTCGCTGCCAACATAGTTGTTTACGCTTCCCATGATGGTGATGGAGGTGACCGATGAGTCATAGATGCCAGTAACCTCAGCATAGCCTGTGCCGTCACTATTGAAACGGCAAGAATACTTTACCGTCTGATTGTCTGCAACTTCACCTGGCGCCATATCAATAATGAAGTCACTCCAATAGGAGTCGGGACTGCTGTAGCCAACTGCTCCGAAGGGCACATGGAGGGTGATGGTGCTATGGTCGATATGGCTTTGTGCGTCCCCATGAACGAACAAGTCGCCATTTAAGCTGGTGTCAACAACAGGGGGTGTCATGCCACGGAAAATGATATCTTTCAGCTTTGTACATTCCTTGAAGACTGCCGCTTCCATGCTCGTCAAGCTTGCCGGCAGTTCAATGCGTTCTAGATTTCCACAACCAGAAAATGCACTTTGCTCTATTGTCTGTAAGATGGGAGGCAGGATGACTGTTACAAGATTAGAGCAATTCTGGAATATCTGATTAGGAAGGCGAGTGATCTGTCCCAGAAGGTAAGCTGACTCCAAATCATCACAATTATTAAATGCCCCCGAGCTTATGGCACTCACTGTTGACGGTATGTTGACAGTTGTCAATTTAGTTTTATTAAAAGCATTGTTATCAATAATTACTAAGCCTTCATGAAAGGTAACAGAACGCAATCCAGAATTAAGGAATGCGTTTATACTAATCCTTGTAATCGAAGAAGGAATCTCGATAGCATCCAAGAACGCACAATCTTTAAAAGCTCCATAACGTATTTCGGTCACAGTGTACTCAGAGTCGCCAAATTGGAAATGATCGTCTATGACCACATTTGTTGGCTGTGTCCAACCCTCACAACCGATGACTGTGAGATTGTTGGTGCCATCACCTACCCAACTATAGATGATGCCATTGCTTGCTGTATAAGTAGCAGGCGACTGCACAGAAGCGAACGTACCCCAGTAAGTATTGTCATAGGCAGACGAGGTGCCGAAAGGAATGTGAAGCGCATGTCCATCCACACTCCTATAGGGGAAGGGGTCGGTATCGCCAGTGATCTGAAGCGGCGTGTACCAGTTGACCTTGACTTGGGCGAGGTTCGCACAGTCGAAAGAACGATCGCCCAGCGTGGTGACGCTCCTGGGGATATCCACCTCCGTCAGGGCAGCGCAATTCTGGAAGGCATAAGCGTTGATGGTCGTCAGCGACGACGGCAGAGTGACGCTCGACAGATTGCTGATGCCCTTGAAAGCTCCTTCACCAATAGTGGTGATGCCTGAAGCTATCTCCACACTCTTGACATACTGCCCGTTAAGGAGATTGTCGGCAATGACTTCACTGGATGAATTGGTTGAGGATTTTGAGATGAGTACTGATGGTCCACCTTGACTGGAATTGCAGCCATAAAAAGCGTTGGCACCGACAACTGACGTTCTTGAAGGAATAACAATATTAGCCAGTTTTGTACAATCCTTGAAAGCGGAGCTACCTATTCGGAGGTCTTTCGTCGTAAGAGACCCGACAGCAGTCAAATTGGTACAGCCTTCAAATGCAGATTCTCCGATGCCTACAATTGATGCAGGAAATTGAACGGTTTTCAGAATTGTCTGATTCTTAAAAGCGTTTGCAGCGATGCCGTTAATATTATAGGTCGTTCCGCTGATTGAACACGAGCTAGGAATCTCTAAATTGAGATGTGATAAAAAAGCGTTTCCTGAGGCTGAGGCTGAGAAACCTGTTATGGTGGCTGTATTTGTTATACCAGTGGAATAATCTACTGTGTACTTCAAGGTTATATGATTAGGTCTTTCTCCTATTATTTGAGTAAAGAAACCGGTACCTACATCAGCCCACGTCCTTACTGGCATCATCAGTGCCAGGAGGATTACTACTAGAAAGTTCTTCGTTTTCATACGCATTATCGTTCTATGGTTATTTTTCGCTATTTGGGGACAAAGATACGTAAAAAAAGTGAAACGAGCAAGATTTTTCGAAGAAAAATAAGACGGCGCTTGATGGCACGCTGAATGCTATTTATGAATAATCACGACAAATGCCCTCTCATATTTTAAAAATTCTGAGCGAGAAGATTGTTGGCCGAAAATGAGCGAGTTTTGAGCGAGTTCATAAACATCTGGAACTAAGATAGTTATGAAATTGCGGCATTTTTGGCATTTTGAGGCGGCAATCTGAGTGAACCAAAGTGGCACTTTTGGTCACGCCCGACGGCACTTTTGGTCACGAAGGTTCGTAACCTTGGTGACGAAAGAAGCGGAGGAAGCACACCAAAAGCGCCTTCCGGCCACCGCAAAAGTGCCTTCGAGCGACATCAAGAGCTGTTTTCGACGTTTTTGAGGGAGGTGACGAGGGGGCGATAGGGAGATTTTTGTGCTCTGTTTTTTCTAGATGGGTCAGTTGCGAGGAGGCTCTTTTTGACCAATTTTCTTGACATCAAGACAAGTGTTTGGCATCAAGACAACAAGACTTCTTCTGACATCAAGACTTCAAGACAATTTATGAGGACACCATGACAACAAGACTTCTTCTGACACCAAGACTTCAAGACAATTTATGGAGACATCAAGACAACAAGACTTTGGACTTCAAGACAATAAAGACATAAGAGGAATGGCTGGATAAAAATACTGACCCCAACCCTACCCCTCCCCTACGATGGGAGGGGAGTGCCTCCGGATGGGGAGAGGTTGGGATGGGGGCTATTGATGTCAGTAAAACGTCCTTGTTGTCTTGATGTCAGTAAAACGTCCTTGTTGTCTTGATGTCAGAAAACGTTCTTGATGTCTTGATGTCAAAGGCCGTTCTTGATGTCAAAAAGCGATTTTCTTGCCGTTAACGATGTAGAGTCCAGGCCTTGTGGGAGATGTCAGACGACGGCCTTGCAGGTCGTAGATGGTGGATGGTGAATGTTGGATGGTAGATGGCTGACTGATGCCTACCGTCTCATCGCTGTTGATCATCACCTCACGGAAGTAGTCGATATCTTCCTGCGACACACCCAGGGAGTTGCGGAAGTACTTCTCGAACTTATCACGCAGGGTAGCTCCGCTATATGCCTGTATGACATCGATGCGATCCTGGAAGGAGGTCTTCAGACGGTTGGTGGCACCAGGAGCAGCCGAGAACGACGTGAGCTCATAATCCTTGTAAATCTGGTCTAGCTCGACGCCGAGTATACCCTCGAGCAACAGGGTGAAGAATCCAGTGCGGTCAGCACCCCAAGCACAATGATAGTAGACGGCCTTGCCCTGACGGAAGTGCTTGAGTATGAACTCGAACTCTGCCTTCAGACGCTGCTTGGTGGCTGCGTTGTTGAGGTCGGAGGCGAGGTAGTCGTTGGCAGCGGCGAAGTAGTAATCGTCACCCTCGGTGAAGCCGAAGGCCGACGTGCCACAGCCCATATCCTTGTCGTAGGACTCCTGGTAGCGGAGGTCCAGCTCCGCTCCTACGCCCATATCACGCAGTCGCTGCAGGTCCTCAGCAGTGGCATTGGCATAGCCGTTGAGCGTAGAGCCTCGGAAGAGGTGTCCGTAGTTGGTACGATGACCATCCTGAGTGAGCCATCCACCCAAGTCGCGGATGTTGTAAGCCGACGGAGCATAGACCATGCGGAGGTTGCCCGTGGTGGTGAACTCACCCTTGGTGACCGTAGTGCCGTTGTCAGTGACTGTGTAGACATAGGTTTGCTGTGGCAGGAGATTGTAGATATAGGCCTCAGCGGATCCTGCTTTGAGGGTCATGGTGTGCTCCTCGTAGGCGTCATTGTTGGCGTAGGTGAGCATCAGACTGGATTCTCTCTCAGGAAGAGGAATCATCACGGCATTGGGGATGTCTCGACGAGTGGGAGGAGCCACATTATACTGAGCCACCACCGACTCATCGTCAGCAGTATAGGTGACATTGCTGAGATACTTGCGGGCAGCGAGGTTCTCGATGCTGACATCGAACTTCATGTCCTCCCAGTCCATCACGGTGAAGGTAAGCTCAGAGGCAGGAGTAGAAGCATCCTTCAGGTCGACATATTCCCAGGTGTAGCCCTCGGCAGTGGGGACAAGTATTCCACCATCCCACGGCAGCACGTAGGTCTTGCTCGATGTACTCTCGATGGCAGCCGTATAGGAGTCGGTAGCCAGACGGGCCACGCAGGGCACTCCCGGCTGTACCTTGCTGACAGGATAGAGCAGAGCCTCGCCATCGACAACAGTTCCTACAGCATAGAGCTCGCTCACACATTCAACCTCAGCGTCGAGGGTAAATGGCACGCAGAGCGGAGTCAGCTCATCGGCAGTAACTGTGATGGTGGCCTGTGGCACCTCGCCGATATACTCCAGCTGGAAGTTGTCGAAGCAGGTCCAAGCCTTCGTATTGGCACAGCGATAGCCGATGGTGATGAGGGCATCTTCGGCCAATACACCAATGAGTGTGTTGGGGAAAAGACCTGCTGCCAGATACTTCGCTGACGAGCTACTGCCGTTGGGCGTATAGAACGAAGCCCCTGACGGCTGTACGCCACCCAGGCTGTTGTCCATGATGGTCTGCACGTCGAAGAGATTCATGATGAGCTGCTCGTTATTGTTGAGGTAGAGCGTGCCAGTGACGACACTGTTGCCTGCCACATAGTCGCTGTAGGCAGTGTCCATCGGGTCGTTGGTACGCTCGAAGCCATCCATCTTCATGCGGTAGGCTCCTGCGGGCAGGATGTAAGGCAGCGTCTGCGAGAGGTCAAAGGAGCTATTGTAATAACGCATCAGACCGCTTGTGACACCATAGGTGGTAGATGAGGCGAGTTGCTCCGTCCAGTACTTCTTGTAGTTCGAGTCAGAGAAATCGGCGTTCTGAATCATCCAGGTGAGGTCAAAGCCCTTGCCTTCGTTGATAGTGACGCTCTTGAGGAAGGCAAGTGCGGCAGCCCAGAGGTCGGTGGTGGCATTGGTCACTGCCTCGACATTTTCGGCAGCCTCCACCTTCGCGTTAGCAGCGGCAAGAGCAGCATCGTAAATGGCGGCTGCATTGCCCGTGGGATCTGCATAAACTTCGGTCTTCGCAATGAAGCGATCAGCAATGTTTTGTTTCATGGCGAGGTAGTCGGCATAAGGCTCCACGAAAGGCTTGGCAGCCTCGATGGCAGCATTGACGGCATCGATGGCAGCCTGATAGTCGGCCGAAGTGGTGTACTCCTTGTTATTGGCGGCAACGACGGCATCGAGCAACTCACGCTGACGGGCAGGGATCACCAGAGCAATGGCTGCATTGACGAGGGCTGCTAACTGAGCTTGATAGGAGGAAAGGTCCTCTGCATTATAATAATAGGTGAGACGGACGTTATTGTAGCATATCCAGTTGGGATAGTCGCCGGCACTAAAGCTAGGCACAGCAATGGTAAGCTTCAGCGTGCCGTCATCGCCCACATAGGTGTAGACGGTGTTTGTGTATTTCTCGCCCTCATTAAACTCATCCTTGATATGGCCTCGGCTGTTGGGCTTCGTATGATTCTCGAAGCTGATGGCATACCAGTCGCGGATGAGCACTTCGTTGTCGTTGGCACGGAAATAGGCATTGGAGAAGACATAGCCAGCATCGCCAAAGGTGGTACAACGAGCAAGAGAGGAGGCCCGATAGAATGATTGCACCTGCACCTTGTAGATGCCGCTGGCCAGGCCCGTCACTATCTGCGTGGTCATCGACTGTCCGCCAGCAGCATTCTGTATTTGGTAGGAGCCGTTGGAGATGGCCGTTCCCTGAATGTTGTCGACCGTCCATCCGCTGGTATTCTCGAACATCGTGGGATTGGTGATGGCCGACGTCTTGTCCATTGAAGCCATCGAGGCCAATGATGTCTCGAGACTGCTCACGTCAGTAGCCATCAATCCGGCCTTTGAGGCCATAGCGGCAAGGCGGGCATTGGCAGCTGCAGCGACGATTTCCTGCTGTTGAGCGGCATCGACGAACTGCCAGACGGCAGCATTCTCGAGGCCTTCGACCAGCACCAGGCAGTCGTTGTCGTCGATGGCCACATAGTGACCCTGCACGGCTCCTCCCACCTGACTGGGTTGGTAGATGCAGCGCAGCACGAACTGACCTTCGGCCGTCTCACGTACTGCCCACTTGTGATAGCTGGTGCCATCGCAGGTCAGTCCTGTGGAACCCACTTTCAGATAGCGTCCGTAGTAGTCGCACCACTGGAGGCGGAGATAGTTGTAGGTAGCATCGGAGAACTCGCCTACGCTGGAGCCTTCGTTCTTGATCTCGATGGGTACGCCATAGAGGTCGACCTTCGCTCCGCTGTTGCTGACTGGGGTCACTCCATGACTCATGAACTTGCCTGTGGCGGCATTGTAGAAATAGCCCGTTTCGCCAGTGGCAGGGATGGTAGCCTGTGCTCCCAACACTGACAGCCAGCCCAGGGCCAGCCCTAAGAGGTAATGTCTTGCTTTCATATACTTGCGTTTTAGGTTATTGTTTATTGATTACCTGTTATTGGTTATAACGGATGCAAAGATAATCATTTTTTCCGAAATACAATGCATTATGCGGCTCTTTTTTTCAAAATACTGTTTTGAACCGCAAGAATCGGTGGCTAGAACTCCACGATAAATCTGCCGTTGATCTGGCGGCCAGTCAGATAGTTGGGGACGGCCCACTGGCGATTGGTAACATCAGTGACCCAGTAGTAGCTGTTGACATTGCTGATACCGAAAAGGTTGAGGCAGTCGATGCCAAGCCAGATTCTCTTTATAATTGAGCGTTGAGAGCTGAAAGTTGAATGACCATAGGCCAGATAGCTCATGCCAATGTCGGCACGCTTGTAAGCAGGCGCACGGAACGACTGCGCCTCGATGCCCCGGTGGGGAGCGCCGAAGGGCAGACCGTCGGCATAGGCCAGGCGCAGCGTCATCTTCCAGCGGTCGGTGCCTGGGAAGTAGTCGGTGAAGTGCAGATTCAGGGCATATCGCTGATCCGTAGGCAGCGGTACCCATTGCCCCTGATATTTCTGCTGGGTGCGCATCAGCGAGAAGCTCACCCAGGAGTCGGTACCTGGCACGAACTCGCCATATAGCTTCATGTCGAGTCCGAGGGCATAGCCCGACGAGAGATTCTCGCCGTAGTAGGTCACCTTCACATTCTGCACATTGTAGGGGATGAGGTTCGACAGTGCCTTGTAGTAAGTCTCGGCCGAGAACTTATACTTGCGATCGTTCATTTTGAAGCGATAGTCGAAGGCCGCCAGGAACTGCCATGAACGCTGACTCTTGATGTTGCTGTTCAGTTTCACCACCGTAGTGCCGCTGGCAGTAAGCGTGGTGTCGCGCAGCTCTTTGTAGAAAGGAGCCTGATAGTAGAGTCCCGTGGCCAGACGATAGGTGATGTCTGGGTTGGAGGCGGGCACGACAGCCAACGAGAGACGTGGCGAGAGCAGCGTCTCGCGGTTGTAGCTCCAATGAGCGAAGCGCACACCGTAGGTGAGGGTGAAGAAAGTGCCCCCTCCATCCTCCCCCAACTGGGGGAGGCTCCAGCGGAACACATCCTGCACGTAGCCCTCCACACGACGTGAGCGCATATCCTGGTGCGAGGCAAGGTTATAAATGAGGTCAAGGCGCTGAGCGGTGTGGGGTACGGAATATCCGCTGCTGTCGCGCATCTCGTACTCACGGCTCTGCTCCTTGATATGCTCCCACTTGTAGGTGATGGCTGCCTCGATGTCGTGCTGTCGCAGGCGACGGTTCATCATCAGTTTCAGACTCTGCACATTGGCAGTGAGGTAGTTGCGGGCATGCTCGGCATAAGTGCCCACCCCCAGCTGCTCGGCACTCTGAGTGTCGCTGAGCCAGTATTGTCCCTGAATATCGTAGCGTTCCTGTTCCTTCGTATGGAAAGCACTCCAGAGCAGCTTTACGCTAGCCGAGTCGGTCAGATGGCGGGTGATGGATGCCGTGCCGAAGAGGGTGCGGAAGATGTCCTTCTCCTGTCCGTCGAAGTACACGCGGAAAGCCTTCACGTCCTCCATCGTGCCGAACGATGTCTCACGGTCCTTCGGCTTGAAGTTATAGTGATTCTCCGAGATGTTGCCCAGCAGGTCGAGCGACCATCGGCGATTGGGCTGCCACGATATATATGTCTGGTAATCGAGCTGATTGGGACGGTATTCGCCCGTGGTCTGCAGCGAGCCCAGCAGATAGCGGTTGGTCTTATAGCGCAGGCCGTGGCTCATGGAGAAGCTGGAAGATTTGAGGTTTGAGGTTTGAGATTTGAGATTTTTGTTTTCGGAAGACATCCCTACGTAGACACTGCCTCCGAGCAGGCTGGCCGAGGCCGTGGCTTCGAAACGCTCCGGACGACGGTAGGTGATATCGAGCGCACTCGACATCTTGTCGCCATATTTCGCAGAGAATCCTCCGCTAGAGAATCCCACCCGCTCCACCATGTCGGGATTGATGACAGAAAGGCCCTCCTGCTGTCCGCTGCGGATGAGCAATGGGCGATACACCTCCACATTATTAATATATACGGAGTTCTCGTCGAACGATCCTCCACGTACGTTGTACTGCGACGATAGCTCGTTGTGGGTGCTCACGCCAGCCTGCTGCTGGATGAGTTCTTCGACGGCATTACCCGTCACCGACACGGCTCCACTGCGCAGATCGGTGAGGTCGAGCTGCTCCATCTGGTCGGTCTGCCGCCGTCGCTCAGAGACTACCACTTCGCCCAACTCGCCATCCGTGCGCATCAGAATACGAAGTGTCTGCGTGCCCTGAGGCTTATAGAGTGTTCGCGTGCGTGCCTTATAGCCTATCATCGAGAAGCGCACGACAACAGAGTCAGCCGTGTTGAGCGTCATCTGATACTCACCCTTGAGGTTGGTCATCGTCACCTTGCCCTGTTCCCGGCACGTCACGGTGGCCAGCTCCAGGGGCTTGCCCTCGTCGTCGGTGACCAAGCCTTTCAGTGTGAAGGTCTGTCCGACGGCAGAGAGGCTTGCCAAAAGCATGGCAAGCACGAGGAATTGTCGCGCTAAAACTTTTCTCATCAATAATAATAACGAGGAAAAAGATGTTTTATTATTTGCGGGCGGCAAAAACACACTTCAAATGACATTACGTGAAAGCCGGGATACCCACACAGAAAAAAGTAGCTCCCCCAGCCGACAGAGCCAGGGGAGCTTACAGTTTACAGCGAAAACGGCCTTTACTCATTCACCTTGAATGACTCAATGACATGCTTAGCGACATCGCCGCCATACTTGTCAACATACTCATCATCCCAATAAACGGTGATGTTGTACTTCTTGTCGCCCTTGTAGACAACCTTCTGCATGCCGTTGCGTCCCCATTCCTTGTACGACTCGGTAATGATGTAACCGTCGGCGGTGCGCTCCTTGCTGTCAGGCGTGCCTGTCAGCGAAAGGGTGGCCTCATCAAAATCCTTGTCAATCATCTCCTTGGTGTACTCGCCGTCCCAGCTTTGGCTGACGTCGGCGCTGACACCATTGATGATCTTTCCGTCGAAGCGGAACTCAGTGGCACCCATAGCCTCAGGACCATCGAACTTCTCCAGTCCTTCGGGCACATCAAAGGACACGCCCTTTTCGTTGTCTACATAGTTGGTGTAGCTGACTTTACTGGCAGCACTACCGGCTGTTTCGGCATTATCGGCAGCTTCGGCAGTGCCCGTATTGCCCTTCCCACCGCCACAAGCGGCAAGGAGGGCTAACAGTGCTACGACAGCAACAGTTTTCAGTGTCATTTTCATCTTTCTAGTTTTCTGATGAATGAATCATGTACTGTAACCGATACCATTTACTTGCAATAGAGAGCGACGATGGTCTCGTACTTCTCCTGCTTGCCGGAGGTCTGCTTGGGCTCGCCGTTCTTCTTGCCGTACTCATAGACCTGCTCAAGGGTGAGCTTGCCATCCTCGAAGTCCTTGCCAATGCCGGCATCGAACGAAGCATAGCGCTCTTTCTTCATCTTGGGCAGCTCGCTCTCCTCAAGGATAGCGACGGCGTTCATGAAGGCGCGTGCCATAGCATCCATACCGCTGATATGAGCGATGAAGAGATCCTCGAGGTCGGTCGAGTTACGACGGATCTTGGCGTCGAAGTTGGTGCCGCCATCCTTGAAGCCACCATTGCGGATGATCTCCAGCATAGCCTGAGT
>JAEEGK010005630.1_pt1 | contig 30284 bp, 26 predicted proteins | sample 8958771 | NCBI WGS metagenome assembly JAEEGK01 (sample SAMN16246547, study PRJNA631951) | gut metagenome | biome: gut microbiome; feature: rumen; material: SC-attached | host: Bos | place: Iran: Karaj | collected 2018-10 | reverse complement strand
AATTCCTGGTCACATTAAGGTTCCCAGTACGTACATGAATCGACAGTATTTAACAATTCTCATTTCCTGCATACCCCAAATAGTTCAGTTCTGCAGAAACGTGCCGTTCTAACAATCCGCACAAAAATTTTCTGAGATCAACGTTATACTTTTGATTTTTTCACGCGTTAAATTATATTTTCAACAGCTCATAAAAGCAACTTATCAGAGCATAAGATCAGTAAAAAAAGAAGTGATCCGGCGCTGTCAATACAAACGTCAGCGCAGACAAAAACAATATTCCCATACCGAGCAATTACTGTATAATCTATTGACCCTGAATATTTATTTCTCTGCAGACAGAGTGATAGTTTGATATTCCAACTGATATCAATTTTTTAATACTGATGATAATGTAATATAGAGATTTGACAATTTACATATAGGATAATGCATATGCTCGAGTCAGGCGAAAATTATTTGGAAACCATATTGATTCTTAATGAAAAGAATAACGGAAAAGTAAAATCCATCGATCTTGCCAAAGAATTGAACTTCAGCAAGCCTAGCGTAAGCAGAGCTGTCAGCATTTTGAAAAACGAAGGATACATCAAGGTTGAATCGTCAGGTTATCTGATTTTAACCGAAGCAGGCATGGCAAAGGCGCAGATGATTTACGACCGCCACAAAACCCTTACCAAACTTTTCAGCAGAATCGCCAACGTTACACCTGAAATTGCCGAAAAGGATGCATGCAGAATCGAACATGTAATCAGCAACGAAACATTCTACGGGTTGAAAACATTTCTTGCCCGACTCGAAGAAAAAGAATCAGATCAGGACAAATAGCAATTCTTAAGAGACGTATAAGACGGTCAGACAGCCGGCCGTTAATATATTGTTCTCATCGAACTGAAAACATTTGCCAATAAAAAATTTGATGTTATCATTCCCGTGGTTGTTTACTCGTAACGTTATTCCAGTAATTCAGAAAGAGAGTTTATATATTATGTTGTTCGGTAATCTGTTCTATAAAAAAATTAACGGTCTTGCAAACTGGCAGCAAACTCTGTTTGCTCTTGTTCTTACCACCAGAATGTATCCAAATTTAAAACTATACAGCGAAACCAACAATCTTGATATTCATAAAACATTCAAAAAAAATCTTGATTTGCTGTGGGATTATTTGGAATTTCATGAACAGCAGATTGATTTCAATGAACTGCAGGCTGAGTTTCTTGAACTAACCCCGGAATACAATGATGAGGATAATCTTGGGAAAATTACTGCAAGTCTGGCATGTCAGGCTCTACTGATAACTTTTGATTCTATTCTGAATCACACTAAAAAAGAAGCGCTTCTTGCCTCAGAAAAGTCTGTTGTCACGGTAATTAAATATCTTGAAGTTAGAGATAACACTCTCTACACCGATGAGCAGATTGTGGAACAGGATGCAATCCAGGCAGAATTAGATTTTCAGATGAAACTTGTAGATTTACTTAACCACAAACGAAATGAGCATACATTTGAAAATTTGAAAGAAATGGCTGAGAACTCAGGATTTTCTAATATTGGAATACCTGTATCATAAGCATAGAGCATATTCAAAAAATGCATACTGGAGACGGTAACTGTTTTTGCTGATTATAGGTACCTTTTACCCTAGCATTCCAACTTTTTTATTTTTATATAATCACTTACATTTTTTGAACACAAAAATCTCATTATCCAAATAAAGAACAGCATTCCAACAAAAAACACAATCAAAGAAATAATATCATTGTGCATCATTGCATCTGTACATACAGCAGCAACGACAGATAGTAAAACAGGGATAAAATAAACAGCAAAAGATGAAATTAGAATGTATTGATCAGACAGTTCGAGAGCAACAAGCTGCGATTTTTTCAAATCTATACTCTCATTGTTTGGAAGAACTAAAGTTTCACCGTTCTTTGGGGAAAGAAGTTTAATAAAACTGCCACCTCCACATTTGCCTGAATGCATACAGCTACCGCAGGCATCCCGCTTTGAACACTTTACCGTTACCTTATGTTCATCACAATCAATAACAATTCCTGGTACAATCATTTTCTCAATTCAACATTGTCTGCAATCATTTTGGCCATACTTGGAGGAATTACTCCGATCACAGCCACATCATATTTATCAGAAACCCGTTGACGGAAAACAGTAGTTCCGTTTAAAGAACTTAGAGGAATTCTGATCTCCGACTTATGTTCAGTCAGATAAATTGAAACATCGGTTAAGCCATCAGATATAAGCATATACTCTGAACTTTCATTATTATTTCTAATCGCATGTTTGTTAGTTGCAAGTATATCAAAATTTGACGGCACGGCTTTAAGATCCCAGGTGAGTCTATCCTTGTTTTTCTCAACCGTATTTACAGTTTTTATATCTTCGGGCAGGGTTGCCATGATATCTCTAAGGAACGCCGGATTGCTTTCCAAAATATCCATATGAATAGACATGAAACTTTTAACAAGTTTTCCCTTCTTATCTACTACATCAAGCTGAAGTAAAAGGCCCGAATTCTGATCAATACATAGAACCAAAGAATAACCCAACCTGTTTTTAGGAATAAGCTTGATTACCTGGACAAGCTTGCCCGATATTCTTGATTGTCCCGATACGAGAGGGATGTATCGTTTCAATATTTCATCAGCCCCGAGGCTTATAAGCCGCAGATATAAGTTTGGAAACTTAACATCTTCAACCGCATATACATTCGAGTTCGGTTCAAGATAAACCAGACGGTTACGATAACTCAACATTCCCTGGGGAAGGCCGTTCAAGTTGTTAACAAAGAGTATACTGTCATTATCAAAAATCCCGTGAGAAATTTTCATTGGATTTATATTAGATACAGTTGCTTCTATCAGATAATTGTCATAAAGATAATGTTCATGGGATACACTCATATGCTGCAGTACAGCAGATGCGATCTCTAGATCATCTTCACTGATTGGTGAGTTGGCTGATTCAGCCCGATGCCACGACATCACCAGGGCTGATAACAGAATTATGCTTAAAAAACGAAAAAACCTATATTTCGGCATACAGCATTTCACAAATGTAAATTACTTTCTTACACTGTAAATACTTACTTGATAATCATGATCGCTCAAAAGAGACTCAACTTTAGACAGTTCATTCTCGGCAACAGGATCAAGTTCTCTGCCATTATATGGTGAAACCTGGTGATTCATTACCTCGTTCATGTCAATGAAATCCAGACTGTCGAGTTCTGCACCCTGTCTGTTAGTTTCAAAATGAGCACTTACAGGAGAAGCGTAACCACCGAAAGGAGTGGTTCCAATTACGTTGTCTGTGCTTTCAGAAGATCCTGTAGTAACTACATTAACTCCAATTACAGATGCAACAAGAACCGATGCAGCAATAGCACCCTGTCCGATAAATTTCATCCATCTGGATGGCTTTCTTACCGGTTTAATCTGAATCACTTCGGATTCATTATTCAATTCCACCGCACTGTGCTGTTTAGCTTTTGGGGCCATAACAATAGGTTCTTTTTCAAACTTGGATGCAAATCCGTCCATAAAAGAACTGCTTACTGAGCCGGTCACTTCATTTTTCAACAGACTTTTCATCAAGTTGTATCTTTGCCATACTTTAAACTGTTCTTCATCATGAACGATTTCCTTGATCTGTGCAGAAGTCAAATTTTCGCACTCATCATCGACCATGGATGAAATCTTTTCGTATTGCTCAGTCATTCTAAAAACCTCTAGTTATCCAAAAACGGTTTTATAACCTTATCTAAAGCTTCTCGAGCTCTTGAAATTCTTGAACGGACTGTACCTATTGGACAGTTCATTTTCTCGGCAATCTGTTCATAGCTCATATTTTCCATTTCGCACATGACAACTGCCATTCTAAGTTCACTTGGTAACGCATCCAGCGCCGCTATAAGCTGCGCCTTGAGTTCCTCGGAAGAAAGTACACTCTCGGGATTACTCAGATCATGAAGCTTCTGACTTCCGTCATAGGATTCTATTTCAGGATCCGAAACATCAACAGTAAGTGTATTCTGGGCCTTGTTTTTAAGAAAATTCTTGGCACAGTTAACAACAATCCTGTAAAGCCAGGTGTAAAACTCACTGTCCCCTCTGAATGAAGGTAGAGCCTCATAAGCTTTGATAAAAGCCTGCTGGGCTATATCCTCGCGATCAGCCGGTTCATATATATACTTTCCCACCACATTGAGAACTTTATACTGATACTTCACAACCAGAAGGTTGTAAGCATTCTTATCGCCGTTCAAGACGTTTTCTATTATCTGCCGGTCGAGCTGTTCATTTGTAAGCTTAACCGACTCATTTTCTCTTGTAGTAGCCAAATTTCTTAACATACTCACTTAATGTATGACTAACAAAACTTTAAAAAGTTCCAAAAAAAATATCATTTTAATAAAAACTAACTTTTCTTATATAATACGGTAGTTTTCAATTGTTCAGATTTTAACACAAAAAAGAGAAACATAGTTAACTATATCGAGCACCCCGTACGTGTTGGAGGAAAAACCACTAATGTCATCAGATTCAGCACATAATCAAGCCGTAGACAGTAACATTCGTACAGAACAGCCTTTTAACTGGATCAAAAATGTCAATATGCTGTTTTTTTTGATTTTTGCACTGTTTACTGTGCCTTATTCCAATTTTATTGATTTTATAAATGAGGCTAATCTTCCCCAGTTTGTCAATTTTATCGACTACTCCTTTGTTTCACTCTTTTCTTTTATCGGACTGATTTTTCTGTGTAAAAATCTGAAGATTTACGGGACGGTAACAATCAGGCTGCTGTTACTGCCTATTCTTTTTATACTTCTTTCAGGAATATTCCACCTGGAACATTTTTCTTTCATTACAAACGAACTGTTCCCGTACACCGCATTCTTCATTCTGCTTTACGCGCTGCATCAACTGAATTACAGCGAGAAGAACAGACTGAACATAATTTTCATTCTATTTTTAAGCTGTCTAATTAGTTCGTCCTCCTTATCCTTTGCAACATTGTTTGGTATACAAGTTCATCCGAATAATTTCAGTAGCATAATGCCATACGTAGGCATTACAATAGGTCTGTACCTGCTCAATAGCGGCTCATCAATCTACCGTACATTACTTGTACTCTTGTCTGTTATATTTCTTTCCCTTTTAGCTTTTCAGAATATAACAATAGAAAACATCTGCATCGGAATTATACCGATAGTTGGATTGCAGATATTACTAATAAAAAATGACAAAAGATTGGGATGGAGCACCCTTATATGTATAGTATGTACATTAACGATTACATATTTTCTGAACAATAACGAAACTTTAGATCTTTTTGATAATTATGTAAGAATGAAAGACGGACTGTCACAGACTGTTCCAACCGCATTGAGGCACATTATTACAGGATCCGGATACAACACCTACAGTTTTGCAAATTTGGAAGCAAATCCTGGATTTTATATTGAATATCCGGACAGCAAATTTCTAAAACTAGCAACCGAATGCGGTTTACTGGGTATCTTCTCATGGCTAACTCTAATATTCGCTGTTTTTTATTCTATTTTTACCGGTTCCATTAGTTTAAATTCAAAACTGAACAACCTGTTTTTAATATGGCCGTTTATTGTAATGTTTTACATTAGTAACTACATGCACAACACTTCCATCAGCTATATTTTCCTAGCTTTTATCTTGTTGCATATTGACAGTAATACAAAAATCAAAGTAACAGCAACTACTGCTAAATTATTATCCAAGAAAGTAATTTCAAAATTTACGTTATCCACCCTGTTTATCATGGTTCAACTCTTTACAGTAACAGGATTAATTTCAATATATCAGATAAGTGAACTTGAAAACTCAAATGAATGTGAAAATTTGCAGGGAAAAATTATTAATCCTTTCACAGTGTTATTAAAAAAGACAGAACATGAGTTTAAATGCATATATGACGCAGGAATTCTCTTACCTTCATCATCATTTTTGGGAGTATATTTAAGGAATTCATTAACAGAAACCGTTCCATACAATCCTAAAGTTGAATTTTTTAAAAATATAGGTTCCCATTACTACTTATTTGAAGAGGCAGATCAGAATACAATCAAAGAAATTATTCATAAATACGACCCATCCATCTCCATTAATGAAGTTCCACAAGATGGTGAAACAAATGAAAATGATAAAGGCAACTCTGACGATGAGATGCAAGTATCTTCATATAATGGAAGCTCATCTTTGAATCAGATGAATATTTATGATCGCGAATAAAAAAGAGTATGGCGTTTTTTACTAAATAAAAAACTTAATTTTTATTAGAAGTGCTAAAATAGCAGAGTTAGTTTTTTAGGAGTTTAGCATCTATGACAAACAACACAGAAAGAGAATGTGACGTTCTCGTAATAGGTAGCGGTGCGGCAGGTTTAACCTTGGCACTAAAATTGGCAGATGAAAACCCGAATATCAATCTCATTGTGCTCAGCAAAGGCCCTATCGAAGAAGGATCAACATCGAAAGCACAGGGCGGGATCGCCGCTGTTTGCAATGTATACGCTGATAATGACAGTTTGGAATCTCATGTTGCAGATACTTTGGTTGCAGGTGCCGGCTTATGCGAAAAGGACGCTGTAGAATTCACTGTTAGAAATGCAAAATCAAGTATAGAGTGGTTAATAAAGGAAGGCGTTGATTTTGATAAAGCCGACGATTCGCAGAATGACTATCACCTGACACGTGAAGGCGGCCACAGCCACAGAAGAATTTTCCACGCTGCTGATGCGACCGGAAAAGCAGTTCAGGACACATTGATTTCTCAGGCCCTTAATCATCCGCAGATTACTGTACTGGAAAAATTCAATGTTATCGATTTGGTAACAACAAGAAAACTGGGATTACCAGGTAACAGAGTACTCGGTGTTTACGTATTAAATTGCGCTACTGGAAAAGTTGAAAATATATATGCTAAATTCGTTGCTCTGTGTACCGGCGGTGCATCCAAGGTTTATCAATACACAACCAATACCGAGATCAGTTCCGGTGACGGGATCGCAATGGCATGGCGTGCCGGCTGCCGCGTAGCAAATATGGAATTTAATCAGTTCCACCCTACCAGTCTCTACAATCCTCAGGATCAGAACTTCCTTCTTTCCGAAGCTCTGCGTGGAGAAGGAGCTCTGCTCAAACGTCCAGATGGGACCCGATTTATGCCAAGCTACGATAAACGAGAGGAACTTGCCCCTAGAGACGTTGTAGCACGGGCTATCGATCATGAAATGAAACGTCTGGGTGTGGACTGTATGTATCTCGATATCAGTTACAAAGATCCGGAATTTGTTAAGAAGCATTTCCCTAACATTTATGAAAGATGCTTAAAAGTAGGGATCGACATAACCAAACAGCCGATTCCGGTAGTACCGGCCGCTCATTATACCTGTGGCGGTGTAATGGTTGATCAGCGGGCACTGACAGATATTTCAAACCTGTATGCAGTTGGAGAAGTATCATATACCGGTCTGCATGGAGCCAACCGCATGGCATCAAACTCAATTCTGGAATGCCTGGTTTATGGAGCTGCAGCTGCCAAGGATATTTTGTCAAAACTTGATTCCGCCCCTTCTATTACAAAATTCAAACCGTGGGACGAAAGTCAGGTAACCAATTCCGATGAAGAAGTTATCATCCAGCACAACTGGCATGAACTGAGAATGCTGATGTGGGACTATGTAGGTATCGTAAGAACCAATAAGCGATTGGAACGAGCAAAGCACCGTATTGATCTGCTTAAAAAGGAAGTTAAAGAATATTACGAAAATTTCAGAATAACCAACAATCTGCTTGAGTTACGCAATCTTCTCCAGATAGCAGAGCTGGTTGTAAAATCAGCTATGAAAAGAAAGGAATCTCGTGGTTTGAACTACAATCTCGACTATCCGGATATGCTGGATGATCCTCAGCCAACAGTTCTTACTCCTAAGATCCATAAATAATATTCTGATAAAAGATAACATTCGTTAAAAACAGGACCGTCGAAAAATTCAAAACGGTCCTGTTTTTTTACAATATGTCATGCTGACCAGGATCGAAGCCTGACCGCGATTATGAATTAAGCTGTTCCTGCAGTTTATTGTGCGCCTCAACCATAATATCAATAATATGCTTGAAGTCATCAGTTGCAGGAGTTTCACCTCTCAGCAGCCATCTGAATAAATTCAAATCCGATTCATCCAGAAGTTTAACAAAAATTTTCTGATCATCATCAGACAACTTCAAAAACTCATTTTCAAAAAAGGTTTGGACCATAAGATCCAGTTCCTTCATTCCTCGACGACACTGCCATTTAATACGGTTTAATTCCAATTCAGTATACATTACAAATTCACACACAAAATAAAAAATTCATTTTCTCGTTTCACAGACAATTCTGCTAAACGGCAACCGGAGCTTTGATAGCAGGATAAGGATCATAATTTTCAATTTCAAAATCCTCGTACTGATATTCAAAAATTGATGATGGTTTACGTTTTATTCTTAAAACCGGCAATTCCCTTGGTGTTCTTGAAAGCTGAAGTTTTGCCTGTTCCAGGTGATTTGAATATAAGTGAACATCTCCGCCGGTCCAAACAAAATCACCAACATCAAGATCGCACTGCTGCGCCATCATATGAGTAAGAAGAGCATAACTGGCAATATTGAAAGGAACACCAAGAAAGACATCACAGCTTCGCTGATATAACTGGCAAGATAATTTGTTATTGACTACATAAAACTGGAAAAGAGCATGACAAGGAGCTAATGCCATCTTATCAATTTCTCCGGCATTCCAGGCTGAAACGATGATCCGTCTGGAATCAGGATTGCTCTTTATATCACGAACCGCATTACTAATCTGATCTACCACACTCCCGTCAGCAGACTTCCAGGATCTCCACTGGTGACCGTATATCGGCCCCAGTTCTCCATTTTCATCGGCCCACTCATCCCAGATACTGACTCCGTGATCTTTTAAATATTTTATGTTGGTATCACCGTTAAGAAACCAAAGCAGTTCATAGATTATTGATTTAAGATGGCACTTCTTGGTTGTCACCAGAGGAAACCCTTCAGCAAGATTAAATCTCATCTGATGTCCAAATAAAGACAGCGTACCCGTACCGGTACGATCACTTTTCTGCGCACCTTCATCCAAAATTTTTTTCATTAATTCTAAATACTGCTTCATTACTTTTCTCTCAACTTTCTTATTCAAAATAAAATCTTGTCAGATTCTGCTCACTGATATAGTTTTTCAAATTTGACTTAATTTTTTCAATATTTGTAAGTCCTGCATCATCTATTATCTGCTTAATTTTTGATACATCTATTCTTCTCAGCAGGTACTTAATCCTTGCAATACTGCTCAGATTCATACTGAAAGTTCTATACCCGATGGCCAGCAATATCAGAATACCCAAATAATCCCCTGCCATTTCACCGCAGATTGACACAGGCTTATCTAATCTCTGGCACTCCTTAAATATGTAATCCAGGGTGCGCAGAACTGCTGGATGATATGGATCATAGCAGTGGGCAACCTTCTGATTATTTCTGTCGACAGCGAGAATATACTGGGTAAGATCATTCGTTCCAATGGAATAAAAATCTGCTGTCCGGCTCAGTTCCTCCAAAAGCATGACAGCAGAAGGAACTTCGATCATAGCTCCGAACTTCGGATAGCATAACTGCTCATCTGTCAGTCCCATTTCCTCTTTAACTTCATTATAAGCCAAATCAAGCATTTGCCTGGTTTCTTCAATTTCTTTAGATGAAGAAATCATTGGGATCATAATTTTCAAATTTCCGAGCCCGATATTAGCCTTCAACATAGCTTTAAACTGAGTCATAAAAAGAGGTCGGTTATCCAGCATGAGTCGAACACCGCGCCATCCCAGTGCAGGATTGGCTTCATGAATTTTCAAATACGACAACTGTTTGTCACCGCCTATATCCAGTGTTCTCATACACACTGGAACGTCTTTAAAGGATATAAGAAAATTTCTGTAATTGTTGATCTGTTCCTGCTCGGTAAGAACATTATCCTGCAGCATAAAAGGAATTTCAGTGCGGTACAGGCCGACACCATCAACAAAATTTCCTTTTGTTTCAAAATCAAGATTCATACCGGCATTAAGTTCCACCGATATTTTCTGATTATCAAGAGTGACTACAGAATCATACAGTTCCTTTTCGGCAATTTCCCTTATGTTATTTTCTGTTTCAATAAGCTGTTTGTACTCTTCCCTGATTGCATTATCCGGTTCAATAATGATCTTTCCAGAAGTCCCGTCCATAACGATATAATGCTCATCAAATTCATCTATAGACTCACCAATATTCATAATGGCAGGAACACCCATGTTTCGTGCAAGGATCGCCGCATGAGAATTAACAGAGCCCTTGCATGAAATCACCCCCTTTAAACTGGTTCTTGGAATTTCTACCAGCAAAGAGGCAGTAACTTCATCTGCAACAAGGATCACTGGCTTGGAGAAATCAAAAAACTCAACCTGGCTGTGTGCCAGCTTGGAAAGCAGCCGCTGAGCCACATCCTTCACGTCAGCTGCCCTGTCTTTAAAATATGGATCTTCCATTTCTTTAAACTTGTTTATGTATTTCTCACATACAAGTTTTACAGCTGCAGTTGCATATAACGAATCACCCATGATTTTCTGATCTATTTCATCAACAAAAGAACGATCATTTAAAATCATATTGTATATTTCAAAAATTTTTGAATTTGGAGAGCCTGCTGACTGGTTTAATTTCAACATCAACCGATCAAGTTCCAGCTGAACCTGCAACATCGCCTGATGAAACAATTCATATTGAATGGACGGATCTTCACACTTTTTGATCTCTATACTTTCCAGCAAAAGAGGAGGTCGGAGCACAAAAGCCTGAGCCTGGGCAAGACCTTTGGAAACAGGAAGTCCGCTGACCGTCTTGCTTACACTCTTTCCCAGCATCGCCATTTCCTTTTTCAAATTTGCTTCAAGAAATTTTCCGGCGAGTTGCGCTGCAAGCATAACCATAAATGATTCATCTATTTCATCAAATTTTCTCGGAGTTTTCTGCTGAATAACCAGTACCCCGAGGAGTATACTTTGATCAACGATCGGAACTCCCAGGAATGAATGGAACAATTCCTCACCTAGGCCTGGAATAAATTTGAAATTCGGATTATTGGAGGCATCTGCCAGATTAATCATTTCGAGATTTCTTGCGACAAGACCAACTACCCCTTCGTCAAATCCGAGAGTTAAAGTTCCTACGGCTTTAGTATCCAGTCCGTCTGTTGCGATCAGCTGCAACATATTACTGGCCTGATCTTTTATATAAACAGAACAACAGTCAACACCAAGAGCTTCCTTTGTTTTCATTACCAGATTCTGCATGGCCAACGTTAAAGATTCAGCCGATGATACACTCTCAACAATTTTTCTCAATATTGTTAACACTTAAATCTCCTTGGTTTAAATTTATTCTGCTTAGTCACACTACTGCAACCTGGAGCCAGTACGTAATACGAAAATTCTTTTAAGACACGTCTGTAAACATCTTTTTTAAATGAAATAACCTGACGGACTGGATACCAGTAACTTACCCAGCGCCATCCATCAAACTCAGCATGCTGATACTTATCGAAAGAAATATTCGCTTCTCTGTTATCTTCTATTTTTAGAAGAAACCATTTCTGCTTCTGTCCTACGCACAACGGAAGTAAATCTTTTCTGATTAGCCGGCGCGGCAACTTATATTTAAGCCAGTATTTTGATTGTGCTATCAGTCTAACATCACCAGGTTTAAGCCCCAGTTCTTCGTATAGTTCTCTGTACATTGCCTGCTCGGCACTTTCACTGTTATCCAGCCCACCCTGCGGGAACTGCCAGGTATTCTGCCCGACTCTCCTGGCCCACAGAACCTGACCGGAAGAATTACAAATTACTATACCAACATTAAGACGATAACCTTCTTGATCTATCAATTTTTTATCCACTGAATATAATAAACAGTTTATTATACTACATTATTTTGAAACCCTAATTTAATTCAAAAGCCCAATGTCACAAATATCACATAAAGAAATGATCACAGTTGATCCCATTCTTCAAAAAATCTAAACTAAAAAAAATTTTCAGATCTTTAATTTGCATATGACACTTATAACCACTCCCGGTTCTGAAGACGAACTAATGACCCGAGCATACAACATAGCGGGGAAAAAAGTAAAAGAAGTAGCGTCTGTATATAATTTAAAAATTCCGTCAGATAACGTACACGCAAAAGGGTGGCTTGGAATCTTTTTTGAGGCAGTATTAGGTGCAAACGCAGGAAATACCCCGACACAGGATTTTTCAGAACTGAAAATCGAGCTTAAAAGTATTCCCATAGCAGAAAATCTAACACCTAGTGAAAGCACTTATGTGTGCATCGTTCCTTTACTTGGTTCAGGTACAAAAACTTTTTTTGAATCAAACTTTTACAATAAGATGAGCAAGGTTTTATGGATCCCATTTGATGGAAGAAAAAACATTCCGATATCAGAAAAAATTATTTTTACACCATTTCTGTGGAGTCCGGCAGGCGATGAATTATCCGTTTTAAAACAGGATTGGGAAGAACATATGGAAAAAATTTCCACCGGTTATATTGAAGACATTACTGCAAGAGACGGGATTGCTTTGCAAATAAGACCTAAAGCCGCAAACGGAAAAATATTAACCGACGCCATTGGAAAAAACGGACAATTAATAAAAACCAGACCGAGAGGTTTCTATTTAAGATCTTCATTTACCAAAAAAATTTTACAAAAAAAATTTTTTTTTGATTTTTGAAAAAAAAAGTGTAAAATTAAAAAAGATTATTTTTTATTCTAATTTTTAATACCCATGGGAGATAAAATGTCAGTAGTAAAAAAATATAATAAGACATCAAAAAAAATCAAGGTTACTTTCAGAGTTGAAGAAAAAGCAGCTCAGGATGCAGAAAGCATTTTCTTATTATGCGAACACAATGGTTGGGATCCTATTAAGCTTACCAAGCAGAAAAAAGGCGATTTTAAGGTAGATGTCGAATTCGATGAAGATACAGAACAGAAGGAATTTCAGTATAGATTCCGTTTAGTATTAAAGGATGGCATTGAAGTTTACGATAACGACTGGGATGCTGACTATTATGCACCTAACCCATTCGGTGGCGAAAATTCAGTTGTAGATTTAACAAAGAATTTGAAAAAACCTGCTAAATAATTTTTTTATTTATTGAGGCATAAAAAAAGATCAGAATTTTCTGATCTTTTTTTTTATTAAACATCAAACAAAAAAGGGGACTGCAGAAAAGTCCCCCTCCAAAGAAAAAAACGTAAAATACTAGTTAAGTTTTTCTTTGATTCTTGCAGATTTACCAGATCTCTGGCGTAAATAATACAATTTAGCTCTGCGAACATCACCGCGTCTTAACACCTGAAGTGATGCAATAATAGGGCTGTGGGTTTGGAAAACTCTTTCTACACCCTCACCGTTAGAAATTTTTCTAACAGTAAAAGCAGAGTTGATACCACGATTTCTTTTAGCAATTACAACACCTTCAAAAGCCTGTAAACGCTCTTTATCTCCTTCTTTTACCTTGATCTGTACTTTAACAGTATCACCTGGAGCAAAATTAGGAAGATCTGTACGTAACTGTTCTTTTTCTAACTGTTCAATAATATTCATTTCTATTTCCTTACCTAGAATAAACTGAAAACACTCTTACTTTTGACAGTCGTTAGACTGGATATATTTCGCAAGAAAAAATTCCTGCTCATCAGTCAGAGCTAGGGTTTTTAATAAATCCGGTCTTTTGGTAAAGGTACGGCCCAATGACTGCTCCAACCGCCAGGTTCGAATCGTCTCATGATTTCCAGAAGTTAAACTTTCAGGAACTGACATTCCATCAATTTCTTCGGGACGTGTATATTGTGGATAATCAAGAATTTCTCCATAAAATGAATCCTGCTCCGCACTAGAGTAGTCACCCAAAACTCCCGGTATTAATCTTGATAATGCATCAACAAATACCATTGTAGGCAACTCTCCACCGCTTAACACATAATCACCGATGGAAATTTCCTCATCAACATACGCATCAATAAAACGTTCATCTATTCCCTCATATCGTCCGGAAACGACAATCAGGGCATCTTCAGATGACAGTCTGCGCACAACCTTCTGCGTTAACTTTTCCCCCTGAGGTGACATATAAATTACTTTAGTATGTTCACCTAATGCCATCTTGGCCTGTACTAATGCTTTTTTCAAAGTTTCGTACATCATCAGCATACCGGGGCCACCGCCGAAAGGTCGGTCATCGACGGACTGATATTTGTCAGTTGCGTAATCCCGAGGATTGAAACATCTGACATCCAACAACCCGTTCTTACAAGCTCTCCCTGTTACCCCATAATTTGTCAACGAAGCAAACATTTCTGGAAAAAGAGTTATAGCTCCTATAACCATTATTGCATTCCAAACAAACTAAAAATCCGGGTCCCAAGCAACAACCATGGTCTTCTTTTCCTTGTCAAACTCCTTGATAATGTCACCAAACACCAAAGGAATCAGACGCTCTTTCTTACCATACTGGTCGTCTTTTTCTGCTTTTAAGACTAATACTTCATTAGCACCTGTCTCAAAGAAATCCGTTATTTCACCTAAATTATAATTTTGTTCGTTATAGACTGTAGCGCCCATAAGATCATTTATATAATACTCACCCTCAGGCAATTCCGGTAAAACAGATTCTTCAACAAAAATACTAAGGTTAGTCTTCTGTTGGGCAATTTCACGCTGATCTATACCAACCAGTTTGACAATCAACCCGTTTCCATGGTGTTTCCATTCAGAAATCTGAATCTCGCACCATTCGCCTTGTTCTTTAATAAACCAAGGCTGATACTCAAAAATGCTTTCTAAACGTTCCGTGAACGAATGTACCTTAATCCAGCCATTAACGCCAAATACAGCGCCAAACTTACCAACTTCTACTGGATTTTCCATATATCCGCCACTCACTATTTAAATTAATTGCTTTTTGCTGTCTTAATTAAATACTTAACACGATCAGAAGGCTGAGCACCGTTTTTAACCCAGTATTCAACGCGATCTAAATCGATATTCAGAGGAACTTCCTGACCACGGGCAATCGGATTAAAAAAGCCAACACGTTCAATAAATTTACCATTGTGTTCACGACGTGAGTCTGCTACAACGATCTGATAAAAAGGACGTTTCTTGGCGCCTGCACGAGCTAAACGTATAACTACCATAATTTACCTATTTATTTAAAGGAAATTAATAACATGTGGCATTATGCCACTCCTTCGCAATCCGTAACGATCATTTCGCATTCTGCAGAAACAGCTTTGCTAACTGTTACGAATAAACTTTGCAATTATATACAGTTAATAAATTAAATGCAAACTAAAAATCAGAGAAATCGAGATAGGCAAAAGCTACCCGAAAATGACGAAATTTCAAACAAAAAGGAGCTTATGAACATTACACAAACTCCCTAAAATTATTTACGTGTCAATAGGTCAAGAACAAAATAAAATCACGACTTTAAATTATTCAAAACCCAAATACACCCGGTATCTATACAGATGGTGTGCAATAATTAAAATCTGCCGAATCCTGGTATTTTGCTTAATTTACCTACAAGGCCCATGATTTTTTTCATTCCTCCCTGTGAGGACAACATTTTCATAACCTGTTGTTGCTGTGAAAATTCACGTAGCATCACATTTACCTCGTGAACATCAAGACCACACCCCTGCGCAATTCTTTTCTTTCGTGAGCCCTTTATCAAATCTGGATTTTCACGCTCCTTCGGAGTCATAGAAAGAATGATAGCCTCAATATGTTTAAACTTATCATCATTAACCTGATCTTTAACAGCACTAGGAAGCTGGCTTAGACCTGGAAGTTTATCCATTATTGAAGCGACTCCTCCCATATTTTTCATCTGCTTCAGAATATTTAAATAATCAACAAAATTGAAACTTTTTCCTTTCTTTAACTTTGCAGCAAGCTTTTCTGTATTTTCTTTATCGACATTTGCCTGAATATCATCAATTAAACCGAAAACATCACCCATTCCGAGGATTCTGCCTGCGATACGATCAGGATAGAATGGAGATAAACCATCAATTTTTTCACCGATACCAATAAATTTAATCGGTTTACCGGTAATCTGACGAACAGACAAAGCCGCACCACCTCTGGCGTCACCGTCTGCTTTTGTTAAGATCACACCGGTGAGATCCAGAGCATCATTAAATGCTTTGGCAGTGTTGGCTGCATCCTGACCGGTCATGGAATCCACCACAAACAAGGTTTCTACTGGATTAACCGCATTATGAAGTTCCTTAATTTCTTCCATCATCTCATCATCAACATGAAGACGGCCGGCGGTATCAATCAGAAGAACATCATAAAAGCCTTTCTTGGCTGCATCAATTGCGGATGAAGCTATATCAACAGGTTTCTGTGAAGTGGTACTAGGGAAACATTCGACTCCAACTTCTTTGGCTAAAGTTTCCAACTGTTTGATTGCAGCAGGTCGGTATACGTCACAGCTGACAACCATAACCTTTTTATTTTCTTTTTCCTTTAAATATTTAGACAGTTTAGCTACAGTTGTTGTTTTACCAGCACCCTGTAAACCTGCCATTAAAACGATTGCAGGGGGCTGCATTCTAAGGTTAAGCTCCTCGCACTCGTTACCCATGATGCGGATCAGTTCTTCTCGAACAATGAGTAAAAACTGCTGAGTCGGGTTAAGCGCTTCACCGACTTCTGCACCAACAGCTCTTTCCTTGACCTTCCCGATAAATTCTTTTACAACCGGTAGCGCAACATCAGCTTCAAGTAACGCCATTCTAACTTCTCGAAGAGCATCCTTAATGTTATCTTCAGAAAGTTTGGACTTACCGGTTATATTTCTTATCGTTTTCGTTAATCTTTCAGTTAAGCTATCAAACATTTATATACCTATATATTAAAATCAAAACTAGATAGATTTTAAATTAAATAAACAAAATATCAAAACAAAATATAAAGAACGTATTTTTATTCTGGGACATTAGTCGGATCATGTAACCAAACCTTCATATCCAGTTTTTGGCAACATATACCCATAGCTATCTTTTAAGCCATGATATATATCCCAATATCTGTTGCTGTTCATATTGGTTAAACAAAGTCCCTTCAAATCTCGTCTGATCACCATCTAGCACTACAGTATCTTCCCTATCACCATACTTTACAATAACCTCATTCATGTTGTTCAAATTTTGATATAAAATGAGCTCATCATTTGTATCGACAATAGGATTTATTTGGTATTTATTTCTTTCATATGTAGGGAGCATCATATATTCTAACATTACGGCAAGTGACGAATGCGAAAAACTAACTCTATCCCAAACGACATTATGATTTATTCCGTCTATCATTATTAGCGGAACTTTCTCTCGTGATATTCTTGATTGCATTTTTTTAGATATATCCGAATCTTTAAATCCCCAATCACGATGGTCTCCAGTAATAATAACGACTCCGTTATCAAAAAAATTAATATCATTTAAATTTTTAATAAATTTAGTTACAACATAATCTGTATAGTTAAAGGCTGATTCAATATTATTTGATCCCCACGGAGTAATATAAGGAGTATGTGTACTAACTGTAGTAAGCATAATGAAAACAGGTTTGTTTTGAACCTTCTTCAAATCAAATATTATTTTATCAAACATATTTTCATCACTTACAGCCCCAAAAACACCAGGTTTATCAAAACCATCATAATACGAGTCATTTGCAGAACTTAGAACATCATAATCACTCAAAACAAGTTGCTTGTCCTTATCAATTACAAACTCAGCGGGAGAATAATATGAGGTTAAATACCCATTTTCGTGAAATTTATTTACTACATCATTGAAATAAAAATCCTCATTAAGCAAAACATCCTTCATATCTTTACCCGATATTAGAGGGAATCCTGTAGTTATAGTAAAGATTGCACCATTAGTGTGAACGCTATTGGAAAAATAACGAGAAAAAAACACATTATCTGAAGCAAACTGCTTTAAGTTAGGCATATAATCATTCTTGTTACCACACAAAAAAGTAACTTCGCAGGATAATGATTCGACTAGCAACACAATAACATTTTTTTTCTGAGCCAAACCTTTATTACTAACATAGCCAAGATCATCAAAAACATATTTTTTATAATTCTCATAAACTCTTTTATAATTTCCTGAAGAAAACCACCCTCCAGTTATATTCACTTGAAAAGTATTAAAAAAGCGATTTGATTCTTTGTTATTTACTACTAGCATCATCGCAACGCCTATAGCAAACAAAGAAACAAAGAGCAATCTAATTTTTCCCAATTTAACAAATTCATTTTTTGTCCAAAACAATATAAAAAATATCGTAACTGCACAAATATAAAAAAAACCGCAATAACTAGTTATGTACGCAATGACAAAGGGAATTCCATCCTTCAAGGTACCAGTAAAGGTACCTACCGTAGAAAATAATAATCTTGTTCCAAATATTGATTGAACAAAATGATCTACGCCAACAATAAGCAGGAACACCAATGACACTATAAAAAAAATTAAACGAACTGCAAATTTTGCTTGTACTGAAAAGAAATAAATTAATAGAGGAATGATAACAATGAATAGATAATTTTTAAGAAAGTAAAACAATGTCTCAATGTTTTCTAATATTCCATTTACATAAATTATTAAATTTGATAAACAGATAAGAATGATAAAAGAAATACCATAGAATGGGACTTCTAGAGAAAAACCAAACTTTTTCCGTTCAATTATATTCTTTATCAAGAATTTGAAAAATAGATAATAAGCTACAGCCAGTGCCACATAGTACATCGCGCGTAAATTGGCATCAGCCTCAGTATTGGAACGAACCTCATTCCGGGTCATAAAAACAAATTTATCTTTTGCCAAACTATATAGGTCTAATTGATTAACTGTATTGGCATCATATTTTGCATATAGCTCATTACCTTTTACTTCCACGTTGTAATGCCCTAAATCTCTCAATGCCTTCGCAGCGTACTCTATCGGAACTAACTGCCCATTTACTTTTATGTCAGAAATAGCAAAATTAATCTGATGAGTTACACCAAAGGAAATCACAAAAAAAGGCACGTAATCATATGGGACTTCCGTTCGATAATCCTTAAGAATATCTGATTTTTCTACATATATAGTAGAAACCTTGGCAACGTCGTCCTCAACTGGCAATCTTTGCAAACCCAAAGTATCGTCATCGCTGAATGCTAATTTAAATTCAATTATATTTTTATATAATACATTCGGAATAATATTACTTACAGTATAGTAAAACGTTATTGAAGAAAATATAAAGGAGTATACAGCTATAACAAAAAACGACTTAAATTTTTTTTTCACCTAAAAATCTCGCTCACATCCGAAAGATTGTTAATAAAACTGAATTTATAAGAGATTAGCTATCTTCTAATCCACGATAAATATCCCAAAGCCAAATTCTGTTCGTCTTCAGTAAATGAGCTACCCATAAAGCGAGTTTGGTCACCATCTAGAAGAATTTCATCCTCCTTAGCGCCATATTTTATATTAACTGTATTAATTTTCTGATCGTCATAGTGAAACACATATTCATTAGAATTTCGATCAACAAGAGGATTGATTTGGTATTTATTCTGATAATAATTCGGAAGCATCAGATATTCCAGCATAACTCCTAGGGAAGTATGGGAAAAACTTACATCATCTATAACCACCCCATGGTCATTTCCATTAATTACTATCAATGGAACTTTATGAAGTTCCATGAGAGAATCAACTGAACTTAAGTCAACATAATTGTTACTTGCCCAGCCAACATGATCACCGGTAATAACAACAATACCGTTGTCAAAATAATGAATATTTTCTAAATTTTTAATGAAATTTTTAAGAGCCATATCCGAATATGCATAGGCTTTCTCTATACTGTGAGATCCCCACGGAACAATATATGGGGTATGGGTACTTATGGTGGTTGTCATAAAAAACACAGGCTCTTTAGACAATTTCAAATCGTGCACAATTTTCGCAAACAGTTCCTCATCGTTTGCAGAAAAGAAAACCCCATCCTTTTTACTGTTATTATAAAATTCATCTGAATTGAAACTTACATAATCATATTCACTCATTTTCAATTGTTTATCTTTTCCCAATATCTGAGAAGCAGGGGAAAAATACGCTGTTTTATACCCATTCTTTTTAAATTCATTAATTAAGTCATATTGATATAATTCTCGATTATATGGAGTATTTTCTGAATTTTTGCTTGCAACCATTGCATAGCCAGTAGTTATTGCAAAAATAGCTCCATTGGTATGAAAAGCATTAGAATAATAATTCGGAAACCATATATTATTCTGTGCTAATTCAGTAGTATAAGGAGAATAATTTTTATCGTGGCCACATAAATATGTATTGTTGCAACCTAAAGATTCAACTAATACAACGATAACATTTTTCTTTAAATTCAATCCTTCACGCTCTTTGTATTCCAACTGCTCGATACTGTATGGTTTATAATCAACATACACACGTTGGTAATCACCGTCGGTGAACAATCCATTTATATTAACCTGAAAAGTATTAAAGCTCCTGAATTTATCGTCTGCATTACCCAAAAACATTGCTAAAAAAGAAGTAACGAACAGGATTCCTAGAACAGAATAACTTACTTTTAAATTTTGATCATTCGACACTTTAGCCGCAAAAAGAGCCACAGCAGCCAGTATCATCAATATAAAATATAATCCAGAAAGAGTTGAAATATAACTTAAAACAAATGGTACGCCGTCTTTTATATTACCGGCAAATTTACTTACATATCCAAATAAAAATCTTGTTCCAAAAACATTCTGAACAAAATGATCTATGCCTATAAAAAACAAAAAAGCAAAAACTAAAATACATCCGGCTAATCTATATGCAAAGCGACACTTACAAGTACAAACATAAACAATTAATGGTAACAATATTATAAAGAAGTAATTTTTTATAATATAAGTAACAGTATCCAAATTGTCTGTAAAAGTAATATTTCCATTAATCAAAATCAGCGACAGTAAAAACAAAACAGAATATATGGCAACTGTATATCCAATAATAAATCCAGTACTCCAATATTTTTTGGTAATTTTACAGAGTAAATGAAATAAGAAGGACACCAAAACAAGCAACGAAATGAAGTACATTAAACGAAGATATTGGTCCTGCTCATTGTATTTCGCGAGTTCTTCACTGGAAATATGAACAAAAGCATCCGACATTTTATATATATCTAAAGCCCCTAGAGTTACTCCTTCCTTGTTGTGAGCGTATACAACAGAACCATTTAACGCCGTCTCATACCCAATTTCATGAAAGCCGTCTATTATTTTAGATACCTCAACCGGTTTACCATTAACATTGATATCGGCAATTGCAATATCCACCGGATGAGACTCACCAAACAAAAAAAACAGTGAAGGATTATATTGATACGGCAATTCTAAATTATAATCATTTAAATAATTTGATTTTTGAATACTGTTTTTCCCTAGACTATGAGTACGATCTGTTGCTTTCTCTTTAAATGCAATAATAAGATAATCATCATAATTAAGGAATGCAAGTTTAAAGCTCACCCTATTATTGTATTCAATCTTGGGAAGAATATAATTTACAGTGTAAGAATAAAAGATCGTGGATAAAAAAATACTTGTTACAAAAAAAATAATGAATTTGCCGACTCTGTTCATATATAACTCCGTTTTTTTGATATTATAATCTAAGAATCATTGATGTAAAATTAGATTATTTTTAAAGCTAGGATTTTATCAAAATGTCTGATACCGTTCTTTATCTAATTCTTCTCTTTTTTCTTTTGATTTTTTCCGCCTTTTTCTCAGGTACCGAAACCGCAGTAATGTCAATTAACCGTTACAGATTAAGGCACAAAGCACAGAAAGGAGATAAGACATCCCAAAAGATTTTAGATATGATTAAAAATCCCGAAAAATTTTTAGCATTGGTGTTAATCGGTAATAACCTGGTGAACATTGCCGCTTCATCCATTGCAACAATTCTATCAATTAAATATTTTGGTGATTATGCCATTGCTGTTGCGACTTTCGGATTAACTTTCATTGTACTTATTTTCTGTGAAATCACACCTAAAACCATTGCTGCTCTTAAACCGGAATTAATTGCAAACAAATCATCAGTCGTTATAAGTTTTCTCATGACCATATGTCAGCCGTTAATTTTTGTTATGAATACCATAACAAAAATTATTATTTCTATTTTCGGCATTAAAAAGAAAAAATCAGACGAATCACTGACAACAGATGAACTTAAATCTGTTCTCAGTACAGAAAATAACACTTTCATATCAAAATCACACAAGGAAATTTTAATCGGGGTCCTTGATTTAGAAAAAATATCTGTTGATGAAATAATGGTTCCACGGAATGAGCTGTTTGCAATAAATATCAATGATGACTGGAAAGATATTCAGAAGCAGATCACCAATACCCCTCACACCAGAATACTGCTTTACAGAAACTCTATAGACGATATCATCGGATTTATTCATACCAGAGATGCCCTGAGACTTCTGACCAAAGAGGATTTTTCTAAAGAAAATCTGCTTAGAACAATTGAAGAGGCATACTTTATTCCGGAAAATACCAATCTTCTAGTTCAACTGCAGAAATTCAGACGAAACAAAAAACGTTGCGGACTGGTGATCGATGAATACGGAGATATCCAGGGACTGGTAACTATAGATGACATTCTGGAAGAAATTGTAGGTGATTTCACTACATCAATTGATGTCGATCTGGATGAAGAAATTATTAAGCAAAAAGACGGTTCCTTCATAATTGACGGGCAGACCACTATCCGAGATCTTAATAAGGAACTAGATGCGGAACTGGATACCTCCGGTCCGGTTACCCTCAACGGAATTATTCTGGAAACGCTGGGTGACAATCCGAAAAAGAACGTAACAGTAAACCTCGGAAACTTTACTGCCACGATAATAGAAACAGACGGAATATCTATTTCCAAGGTCAAATTAACCCCTAAACAAAAGGAAAACGAACAGGACAGCGGCAGTTAGGCAAACTGAGCTTCACTTGTTAATGTCTAAAACAAATCAGCTCCCATGGTTTTATTCCAGAAATCTATTACAAAATTTCGTTCATCTCCCAGGTGCTGATTTGAAACTGTTCTCTCCTGCCCCCGCAAACTTCTATGGTGAGCCTTATCCCTTATATTAAGGTATGCCTGTTTCAATTTGCAGGCATCCTCCGGAGAAATCAGCTGACAATCCACACATGATTCAATTATTCTTACATTATCAGACCATCTAGTAAGTATTTCAGGATATTTATATGCGTTCGAAAGCACCAAATACTGCGCGAGAAATTCAATATCCACCATACCGCCATTGCCCTGCTTCAGATCAAACTCATTATCTCCAGCTTTTATCAGGTGCTCCCGCATTTTGTGTCTCATTTCAATAACATCGTGCCTTAGTTTATCAGGATCTCTTTTAACCTGCAGAACCTCCCTGCGGATGCGGCTGAAATCATCTATAAGAGACTGATCTCCGAATATAGGACGAGCCCTTACTAGAGCCTGATGCTCCCAGGTCCATGCTTCATTTTTCTGGTATGATTCAAATGCATTCAGCGATGATACTAAAAGACCGCTGTCACCATCAGGTCGCAACCGGACATCGATTTCGTAAAGAATACCGGATGACGTTCGAATATTAAACAGATGAATAATCCGCTGTATTAAACGGATATAAAACTGACGAATAGAAATCGATTTCGGACCGTTCACCGTTGTTTCGTCCGGCTCACAATTGTAATGAAGAAACACCAGATCAAGATCAGACCCGTACGCAAGTTCAATACCACCGAGTTTTCCATAAGCAACAATCACCAGTCCCATTCCCCCGTTCTGCTCAGAATAAGGAGGAACACCATATTTAGCCACCATTTCCTGCCATGCAATCGATGTAACTTCTGCAATAATCGCTTCAGCCAGTTCCGTAAGAAAATCACTGACTTTCATCAAAGTGAGCTGACCCACTATATCTGCAGCGGAAATCTTTAACAGCTGGATCTGTTTAAACTGGCGTAAAATCTCCATCTGCTGTTCAAGATCATCCCCTGGAACACGAAGAAGAGACTGTCTTAATTCAGATCTGAGCTGATGAGGATCGGTTGTTATATGATACAGACTATCAGGAAAAATCAGTTCATCCAGCAATATCGGATACAAACAGAACTGATCTGCAATTTTTTCACTGGCATTACACAAATGAAGCACCTGATCAAGAACATTACGTTTCTCATAGAGAAGCTGCATATATGTGGTTCTGGTGCTGATTGTTTTAATAAGTTGGCTTACTCGCTCAAAAAGTTTCTCCGGCTCCTCATAACTCATTACTGCTTCAAGGACCCTTGGCATGAGAAGATTGATTGTTTCCCGACCCTGCGGACCTACTATCTTCTTCATGCATTCACGTTTAAAACTTAAAATCTGAACCGCAAAGTCAGGGTTTGAACTTCCGCCAGACTCTTCTAGAATTCCTTCTACTTCTTCAACTGATAAATTGGAATTCCACAGATAGTTCCACACCTGATCTACCAGATTGTCATCCACGTCCTGATCCTGGACAACAACCTTAAATTCGCCATGAATATTCTGTAAATGCTGATGCAGAACCTCCAAAAACGAATTCCAGTCCTTATACCAAAGAACAGTTACAAGTCTGTCCTGATCAACAGAAGACTCCGGTAACATCTGAGTCTGCTGATCATTGATTTCCTGCAGGATATTTTCTACCTTACGTAAAAACAGATATCCTTTCAATAGGAGGTCCTTGCTTTCTGAACTAATGATCTGCTCCTGCTCCAGTCTTTCCAGTGCCAGTGGAAGATTTCTAATCTGAAGTTCCGGCTCTCTGCCTCCTCTTATCAGCTGGAAAACCTGGGTGACAAATTCAACTTCACGAATTCCACCCATTCCCAGTTTAATGTTGTTAATCAACCCTCTGCGCCTAACTTCTGTCTCAATCATCGACTTCATTTTCCGCAGGGAATCAATAGCACCGAAATCAAAATAACGACGGTATACAAAAGGTCTGAGCATGGAATACAGTTCTGCAACATCCTCTGTCTGCTCACCAAGAACTCTTGCCTTCACCATGGCATAGCGTTCCCAGCTCCGGCCGTGTTTTTGATAGTAATCCTCCATGGCGGTAAAATTAACGACCAGAGAACCGTCTTCGCCAAACGGTCTCAACCTCATGTCGATACGGTACACCTGACCGTCCACTGTGGTCATGTGCAATGCATTGATCAGTTGCTGTGCCAGCTTGGTAAAGAAAATCTGATTTTCAACCTCTTTACGCCCTCCTACTGTATCACCGTTTTCCGGGTAACAGAAAATCAGATCAATATCAGAAGAAAAATTCAATTCCGAGCCGCCCAGTTTTCCCATTGCAATAACAATCAACTGCTGCGGTTTGCGGGAAATTCCCCCGATCGGAGTACCGTAACGTATAATCAGTCTGTTATACAGCCAGTCGCGGGTACGAAGAATAATGTTCTCCGCCAGCAGTGATAATGTCGCCACACTGTCCTGAATCTCTATTCTTCCCGTAAGTTCCTGCCACGCAATACAGATCATCATGAGAGTTCGATATTGCCTCAAATCAGCAAGCAACTGTTCTTCGGTCTCAATTTGAGAAAAGATCAAATCCAAATCACCGGAAAAACAGTCCTTCAAGCAGCAGTCTGTCAAATTACGTTCTTCAATTTTCTGCAGAATTCCCGGATCTCGGATTAAATTTGATGAGATAAAATCTGACAAGGCAAAAACATAGCCAAGTTCATTCTGGTCAAATTTTGAAACATCCATTCCTCTGGTCTGACATTTCTCGCAGAACTGGGATTTTTTTTCTTTAGCGATTTCTTCAAGTTGAGGTGTAAGTTTATTCATAGGCAGGTACAGACAAAAAAGCAGCCACTCTGTACGAAATGACTGCCGGGAAAACTATTTACTTAAACAGGAACCGATATATTTCAAGAAGAAAATCCAAATATTCCTTCGAACTTATTAAATCCATAAATACCTTTTTCTTCTCATCAGTCATCTCTGCCGTTTTTTCCAATTCTGAGAGAATTTCAGAAATTTTGTCATAGTATATATCACTGGTTAATTTCTTTAATTCAAAGGCAGACAAAGACATAACAGACAATGCACGCACATCATAATTTGAAAGCATTATCTGCTCATGTTCCGTAAACTGTATCAGATAACTGTGCAGAGCCCTGTCACGATCACCTGATTCATCGATAACAAACGATTTTGCCTTAGGCAAATCACTTAATCCGGCCAATTCATATCCGCGGTATGCTTTTGAACGGGAATCAAGATGCATCTTAATCTTGTCGACTGCAATAATACTCTTGGCTATATCGATAATATTATCAACATTACCTTTTTTTACTTCTATTTCAATCTCATTGATCAACTCTTTGTGTTCTTTTGATTCAACACTGCCGTGATCGTAGCAAATTTCAGCAACAACCCTATCATTCTGTTTTACCAGCCACAGTTTACGTTTGAAATTGGTTTCAAACTTCTTTTCAATATTCTGCTGCAAAAATTCAACATCCTGATCTTTCCACATCACTGTCGGAAATTTCTTCAATTCAGGCTCTTTTGAACCGATCGGAACATTATATTCAATTCGTTTGTGCAATCCGCCTATAACCACACCACTGCATTTTGCAGTCTGCTCATGATAATTATCGTCAATCGATCTTACACGAACCCCCATATTAAGATTATGTAAAATCAAATCCTTGGTATCATAGTAGGCATTCTCCAGTTTTTTCGTGCCTAAGCATTCAAGCTGATAATCTTTCAAGGCACTCTCAATTGTGCTACTGATTAAATCAACATCTTCAGTCGAATCAATGTAAAACTTTAATTCAATTTCTTCACTCATAGTAGACGGACCCGTAATTTCAGTTAAGTTTTTTTACTGTTTTTTATAATAACACAAAAACACCACTATTCGATCTCCTTTAAAAATAATTGCTCCAATCCCACACCGCAAATATACAAACAAATACGCGATGATCATGTATAATATCAGCATTGTTAACCCACCAAAGGTCCTAAATATGAATGGATTAATTCAGTCAATTTTTGCAAAATCCCCCTTAAAACCAATTGTAAAGCATATTAAGAAGGTTCACGAATGCAGTGAGCATCTCGTTCCGTTTTTCAAGGCTGTGTGTGAAGATAACTGGGATGCAGCCCTGAAGGAGCAGCAGCAGATAAAAGTTCTGGAAAACGAAGCTGATGAAATAAAAAGAAAAATCAGAATAAAACTGCCGTCAGGTTTATTCATGCCGATAGAAAGGACAGATCTGCTGGAGCTTGTTTCCCTGCAGGACACCATTGCAAATGATTCAAAGGATATTGCCGGAATTGTGCTGGGCCGTCAGCTTAAGTTTCCGTCAGATTTGAAGGATCAGTTTTTCCAGTACCTGTCAAGAGTTGTGGAAGCAATCACTGTATCAGCAAAAGTAATCGGAGAACTCGACAACCTTCTTGAAACCGGGTTTAAAGGAAAAGAAGTTCAGGTGGTAAGTGAACTGGCCGAAAAAATAGATCGTATAGAAAGCGATACAGACGATCTTCAAATAGAACTTAGACACGCTCTTTACAAGAGAGAAAATGAAATGAACACAATTGATGCCATATTCATATACAACATACTGGACAAAATCGGAGATCTTGCAAATCATGCCGAACAGGTTGGATCCAAATTAGCAGTTTCTATAGCGAGGGATTAATGGAAGTTCTTATACAACACAGTAATATACTAATAGCTATCGCTGTTATTATCGGATTTCTGATGGCATGTGGAATAGGGGCAAATGACGTTGCAAATGCAATGGCAACATCCATTGGAACCAAATCGCTTACAGTGATCCAGGCTCTAATCATTGCAGCTATTTTTGAATTTCTTGGAGCTTACCTTGCCGGAGGAGAAGTAGTAAACACCATCAAAGACGGAATTGTCGACAGCAGCGCATTCTCGGGGCAGCCTATAAATCTGATATTGGGTATGATCTCAGCTCTGTTTGCAGCCGGAACCTGGCTGATCCTGGCTTCGATACTGGGGTGGCCTGTATCAACAACCCATTCCATCATCGGTGCTGTTATCGGATTTTCTCTTTTGACTGTAGGTTCTGACGCAATCCAGTGGAATATGTTATGGGGAATACTCGGTTCATGGTTTATAACACCGGTAATGTCAGGAATTCTTGCCTATCTGCTGTTTATGAGCGTTCAGATAGCAATATTCAGACACTATCATCCTTTGGAGCATGCTAAACGCATCGCGCCTTTGTATATAGCAGTAACTTTTTTCACGCTGTCTATAATCACTATCAAATCAGGATTAAAACATATAGGGATCGAATTATCAAACCAGAATTCAATATATGTAGCACTCGGTATTTCTGTGCTGACAGCGCTTATTGGTAAGTTCTTTATCAATCGAATCAAGTTCGAAAAAAACATCAAAAGAAAACACTACGTCAATGTTGAAAAAGTATTTACAGTTCTGATGATTGTAACAGCATGTGCCATGGCATTTGCCCACGGTTCCAATGATGTCGCAAACGCAATAGGACCTCTTTCCGCGGTGGTTGCATATGTGCAGAACGGAACGGACATTACCAGCAGTACCGGTAACACCCAGGAATGGTGGATCCTTCCGCTTGGAGCTCTTGGGATCGTAATCGGGCTTGCAACCCTTGGATACAAGGTAATGAAAACTGTCGGTGTTAAAATAACACAGCTTACACCTAGCAGAGGCTTTTCTGCTCAACTGGCAACCGCCATTACCGTAGTAATCGCATCTGCAACCGGTTTACCAATATCAACAACACAGACATTGGTGGGTGCTATTATCGGTGTAGGTCTTGCAAAAGGTATTGCCGCAATCAATCTAACGGTAATAAGAAATATATTCTCATCATGGATTATTACATTACCATCCGGTGCAATACTGGCTATAGCATTCTTCAAACTGCTCTCACTTATCTTCGCATAATTCTGTAATTACATTCTTATCGGGCTGTTGCTTCATAGCAGGCAACAGTTCTGATTGCTCGACATAACCATAGAAACAAAAAAGAACCGCCGGTTTGGCAGTTCTCTTTAATGTCAAAATATCTTTTAAAATAAAATTACTGATTGATAAAATCAACACCTTTTTTGATGTTGTCTTTGAGGGTTGGAAGCATATCTTCAAAGCACTTCTTCTCGTAAGCACTCATGTTACCCAATGGTAAATATTCTTCAATTCCATCCACACCGAGACGAACCGGCTGAGCCAAGAAATCAGCGTACTCAGTACCACCCTGTACATAAGAGCATTCAACAATACCAGGTTCACCCATTTTGGCTTTAACAATAGAAAGAACCAAACGTGCACCGGCAGTTGCCATTGATAAAGTAGCAGATCCAGCACCAGCTTTAGCTTCAACCACTTCAGTTCCTGCATTCTGAATTCTTGTAGTAAGCTGTTCAATAGTTTCCTGATCAAAATCTGCGGCCTGAGGAACTTGTGACAATAACGGTAAAATTGTGTTGCCTGAGTGGCCGCCAACAACATTAACTTTAATAGAACCAGCCTTATATTTTAATTTTTCAGCCAGGAAGGTTTCTGAACGCAATACGTCAAGTGTTGATACACCAAACAGTTTCTTAGGATTAAAAACACCCAGTTTCTTTAAAACTTCTGCTGCCAATGGCACCATACTGTTAACAGGGTTGGTGATAATTGCAATAACAGCGTTAGGAGCGGTTTTACCGATAGTTGTAACCAAATCTCTTACAATGCTGGCATTGATATTGAACAAATCATCTCTTGTCATTCCTGGTTTACGTGCTACACCTGCGGGAATTACCACCACATCAGTACCTACCAATGCAGGAGTTGCGTCTTTTCCTGCAAATCCCTCCACTGTCACATCTGTAGGTATATGACTCAAGTCCTTTGCAAC
>JAEEGK010005627.1_pt1 | contig 30289 bp, 24 predicted proteins | sample 8958771 | NCBI WGS metagenome assembly JAEEGK01 (sample SAMN16246547, study PRJNA631951) | gut metagenome | biome: gut microbiome; feature: rumen; material: SC-attached | host: Bos | place: Iran: Karaj | collected 2018-10 | reverse complement strand
CTCACGGGGAGCATATCTCTGTCCTTCAGATAGTATTTGATCTGCTTTTCACTCTCATCGTACTTTCCGTATTCAAAGTTGATTTTTCTCCGTTCACCGATTAGGCGGTGTATCTTATCCAAGTTTTCCAAAAGGTTAAGTGTCGAGGGACATCGCTCATTCAGAATGATACGGCTAATAAGCTGCCTGATCTCGGCATCGGAATACATACCCTCAAACTTCTTGATAAGCAGCCGCTTTTGCTTTGAAGTCAGGAACTTATTTATGGAGATAGAATCCATAATGAAGCGTATCTCATTGAACGAGAAGCCTTTGTCGATCAGAGCATAGTAAGCCTTGTTATGGTCACGGCTCTTTTTTACAATATTATTTCCCATACTGGTGAGCCTGTCGATGTCTCGCCTTATCGTGACTTCGGCAGGATAAGACAGCGTCCCTGTGTTGGCTACGTAATCTTGAATATCCTTGATTGATACATAGTGGTTTTCATCAGAATATCTTGATAGGTATTCCAGTACGCAAATGATACGTTCGTGTTCCATTCCATTTCCCTCCGATAGTATTGAAAAATCCCTGTTCTGTGCATTGACGGAACAGGGATTTTTGTTTACTAAAGTTACTGTCACTCTGCCCGTTCAGAGTGGTGTCAGATATTCAGTTGAAGACAGCACAGGAACGCCACCCTGTGATACTATTATTTTATCATAGAATGACCTGCTATTCAATCGGGTTCGGAATAAAGGCGCATATAGTTCGGAATGTTTATCTACTATCAATTCTAAATGTAAATATTCTGTGAACATTTCGCCTTTTCTACCCCAAAAATCCAAAATTGTCGGTAGATAAGTGAAGGGGTATGCAGCCGCAGTCGCTTACGCTCCAATTCCTCTAACAGAGAGAGGAAACTTCTGAGAGCCGCAGGCTCAAATTGAAGTCACGCACAGAGGGCGTGACTCAAACCCAGCAAGCTCGGTATCTCCGCATTACAATTTCTCAGAAATTGAATGTTCCGACACACTGCTTGCAAGAGGGACACCCCTTGAACCCCGATACGAAAGGAGATGAAAAAAATAGCAGAGATCGAACACCATAATCGGTATATGCAGATACGCCTGACCGAAGCAGAGTACGATGCCATCGAGCGTAAGTTTCAGAACAGTGGTCTGAGGTCACGGAGCGAGTTCATCAGAGCTATGATCTTTGAGGGCTACATCGTCCATTTCGATGATGAAAAGTTTGATAAGATGTACAGGCTCGTCGGCAGTATCTCCAACAACATCAATCAGATAGCCGTGAGAGTGAACAGTACGAACAAGATCTATGCCGAGGACATCGTGAACATCAAGGAGGGGCAGGATAAGATTTGGCAACTACTAAACTCTTTCCAATCAAAACTACTGAAGTTAAAGCGTTAGCCTATATTGCCAATCCTTCAAAGACTGACAACGGCAGGCTCATCTTCACCTACGGGTGCAGCTCTGATCCTGCACAGGCAAGCAAGGATTTTGAAGCAGTCCGAGCTGGTGGAACGGGGCTTAATACAGTCCTGTCTCAGCACTTCATTCAGAGCTTCAAGCCTGGTGAGATCACACCCGAAAGGGCTTTGGAAGTCGGCAAGGAGTTATGCGAGAAATTTCTCAAGGGAGAGTATCAGTATTTTCTTGCAGTCCACACTGACACCGACCACACCCATATCCATGTGATATTCAATAACGTGAGCCGTGCCAACGGCAGGACATTCGAGTCGAATATGAATCAGGGTAAGGTCAAGGAACGTGCGTGGAAGAAGCTCATCGACCTTTCAGACGAGGTATGCAAGCGGCACCATCTATCCGTAGTCGAACACCCTGAAATGGGCAAGGGAAAAAGCCATTGGGAATGGGACATGAACCGTCAGGGACTATCGTGGAAAGCAAAGCTGAAATACACGATAGATCAGGTCATAAAAGAGAGCGAGGACTTCGATGATTTTCTGCGGAAGTGTGCTGATTTCGGAGTGCTTGTCGAGTATAATCCCGACCATAAGATCGACCTGAAATTTATGCTTGCCGAGCAGAAAGAACGCAATCCGAGAGCAAGGTTCACCCGTAGTCGGACGCTGGGCTGGTTTTATGAAACCGAACAGATAAAATCCCGTATCGCTCAGTATCAAGGTTGTATGGTTTATGTGCCGAGGTCGAAGATCAGAGTAGTTACTCCGAAAGCCGTGGAGAACAAATTTGTTCAGGACGCTATCGAGCGTGGCAATATGAAGGTGGCGAGTATCGCAAAAAATATTATCACCGCATACGGCGTTGAGCCGGATCAGGTTCGTGGTGCTGCGATGGCGGCATTTATTGAAAGGGCGCATCTTGTCGGTGAGTTGAATGACCTGAACACACAGATCCAAGATTTGCAAGAAAAACTCAAAGTGCTGAAAAAATATCGCAAGGTCAAGCATATCGGTGAGGAGCTGAAAACTCTCAGCAGTCGGGAGGAAAAGAAGTACCGTAGGGAACACGGCGGCGATATTGCCGAATATCACGAAAGCTGCAAACAGGTTTTGGAGCTTTACCCGTCAGGCAACATTCCGAAAGTCGAAAATCTTGAAAAGCATATCGCATCTTTGCAGAAAAAGTTGTCGAAGAAAAATACGGAATACAATCAGGCGGATAAGAAGTCCCGTGAGCTGTCCGAAGCAACGAGAACGATAGAGGAATATCTGCGACAGGAGCAGAGCCGAGATCAGCAGAAGAAAAGAAAGCGGAATGACCTTGAATGACGATAGGCTCTCTGGCGAACGGAAATGCTCCTCAGAGCCGTCCGTGATAATTATGGGGAAACTATCCACTAAAAAGAAAAGCGGTGCAGAGAGTAATTCTCCGCACCGCTGTGTTGCTATTTACCAATTAGGCTCGTTGTTATCCTGCTTACCTTCACCATTGGAAGTTGTGATAACATCCTCGGTATCGAAAACCGTGATCTCCATTTCAGGAGAAACGTAGGGCTTTTTCTCGCCCATTTTTATACCTCCTTATTCGCTGAAACTGTTGTAGCTGCCTTGCTGTACATCGGAATAGATCAAATACTTGTTCGTGCCGTCGGTCACGATGATGAAGCCTCTTGCATAGACCACACCGTCACGGCGGTCACCGATATAGACCTCGATCCAGTCGGTGGTTTCGGTATCAGTGTTCTTGGCAGCGAACTCTCTTACCTTATCCATCAGAGCCGTTGCTTCTTCATCGGTAAAGCGCAGGTTTGCATCTGCCTGACCGTTGCCGAATGCGCCAACATTCATACCGTAGAGGATACCGTGCTGTACGACCGTGTAATTGGAATTATCCATATTCACAGCAAAGCGGAAGCCGACATAATCTCTGTCTGTGCCGTTGAACTTGTTGTCCGTCACGGCATAGCCCTCGCTGAATGTGATGAAGCCGCTTGCATTGAGCCACATTGCTGTGAGCGTAGTCTCCGCTGTTACGGACGTTTCATAGTCGTAAGTATTCACGCCGTCAGCAGTCCAACCGAGGAAGATCGCACCGTTCTTTGTGGGGGCTTCGGGAGCAGTCAACTTTGTGCCGTGATCAACTGTTAAACTCTCGCCGTACTGCACACCGTCCACCATGTAGGTGACAGCATACTGATTGATCGCAAATGTTCCAGTGATCTCGATATTTCTTGCAGGCATCGTTGTGTAGGAAGTCTGCCAGCCGCTGAACGTATAGCCCTCTTTGGTCGGTTCGTCAATCAATGCGATATTTGAGCCGGAGGTTGCCGAAGCAGTCTTATATACCTCACCGTCCACCTTGTAGGTAATCGTGTAATATGTCGGCGGAACGTAAGTTGAGTGTGCGGTAAAGGTTGCCGTATAGGTAACATCCCCCTTGACCGAGGAAACCGCCGGACTCCAGCCTGCAAAGGAATAAGTATAGCTGGAAGTGCTTGCCTTTTTGGGTGTTGCACCGTTATACTCAGGCATTGTGCCATATTCCACGTTTTCGTCTGTTTCAAGGACGGTATCGCCATTTTCCCAAGTAACAGTATACTTATTGACTGTGCCATTAAACTGTGCCGTATATGTTGTCTCTCCCGTAACTTCGGAAAGCTCATTATCCCATCCGCTGAATGTATAGGTATACTGTGCATCGGCGGTTTTGGTAGGCGTATCGCCGTTGTATGCGGACGGCATTGAACCATAATTAAGGGTTTCTGTTTTCAGCGTATTGCCGTCGCCGTCAACCCACTTGACTGTGTACTGATTCACAGTCGGGCTGAACTGTGCTGTATAGGTCGCATTGCCTGTTACCTCAGCCGGAGCAGTGTCCCACTCTGTAAATGTGTAGCTATACTGTGCTGTGGGAGATTTTGTCGGTGTGTCACCGGTGTAAACAGGTGTTTGACCGTATTCGACCTGGTCGGTTTTCAGCGTATTGCCGTCGCCGTCAACCCAGGTAATGTTGTACTTGTTGACTGTCTGGCTGAACTGTGCTGTATAGGTCACATTACCTGTTACCGTATCAACCTCAGGCGACCAGCCGCTGAAAGGATAACTATACTGAGCATTGCCTTCCTTTGTTGGTGTCTCGCCGTTGTATTCAGGTGTTGCACCATATTCCACGTTTTCGTCTGTTTCAAGGACGGTATCGCCGTTTTTCCAGGTAACAGTATACTTATTGACGGTTTCACTGAACTGTGCTGTGTAGGTCACATCTCCTGAAACAGTCGGGAGTGCATCGGGAGTGTAAGTGTTCGTGCCGTCGCTCCAACCGCTGAATGTGTAAGTGTACTGTGCATCAGCATCCTTTGTAGGTGTCTCGCCGTTGTATTCCGGAGCTGTGCCTACACGGACAAATTTATCGGTCTCAAGTGTTTCATCACCGTTTTTCCAGGTGACTGTATAGGATTTGGCAATCGTAGCTTTTATCGACTTCGCCGCAGCCTCAAACCAGTTATCGCTGCCCTCGACCTTATAATAGACTGTATAGGTCTTTGCATCTGTTCCCTTCGGGATATCCTCAGAATAAGTCACACTATCAAGGCTGTATACAACTGTTCCGAAGTCTGTGGAACCATTTGAAATGAGTTCGTATTCATCGCCAGTCCATGTAGGAGATTTCGCTGTGGGAGGCGTAACCTTCGGGGTAGCCTTGTTAATTTTTATCACAACTGTCTTAGGAGCAGCTTCATACCAGTTGTCTGTGCCCTCGACCTTATAATAGACTGTATAGGTCTTTGCATCTGTTCCCTTCGGGATATCCTCAGAATATGTCACACCGTCAAGGCTGTAAAGCACCTTGCCAAAGTTTGTAGAGCCTGCTGTCACAAGTTCCTGTTCATTGCCGTTGTAGGTCAGCGTATTCGCAGTCGGGGCTGTGACCTTAGGTGTTGCTTTCTGAATTGTGAATGTCTTTGTGGCACCGGTTTCGGGCAGCTTATAGTTGCTGTTTGAAAGTTCTGTAACCTCTGCGGTATAAGTACCCGCATTGACTTGTCCGCCGCTGACGGTAAAGTTACATTCATCATTTCCGCAAAGTCCTGATATAGCGGCTGTCGGACTCTGTTCCTGTCCGTTGTATGTATATATCTCATTATCCCATGTGACACCGACTTCTTTGGGTAAGATGTTGAACGAAATACCTTTGCTACCGTAAAATCCTGAACTGTCGCCTTTCTCGGCAGTACCGTCAATAATTATTTTAGCACCACCAACATATATATTTTTGTCATATCTTATCGTATAGTCAGAGTTTTCTTTAAGAGTAAAAGTGCCTATTTTTAATTCAGGTATTGGAGTAATAGGTTTTCCTGTATAAACCTGATCAGGAATAGGAGATGCTAAAGCCACAGCATATGTAATATCAGCAGCTGGACTCGAATAGATTCCATCCGAACAAAGAACAAGACCATCATAGTCACAGCTTACATCGGCATACTGTGACTTAGTTCCTCCGTAATTTATATAGTATAAGCTATCGCAACCCCAAAAAGCATTTTCTCCGATAGATGTTACACTGGAAGGTATCGATAAGTAGGATAATTGGCAACAGCTGTCAAAGGCTTTTTCTGGAAGCGAAGTAACTCCATTCGGTATAGTAATACTTTTGAATAGATTACTACTTAAAGATAAATATTGAATTGAAGTAACGCCATCCGGAATAATGATCTCCTGACCTCTACCAGACGGGTAACTTATCAACACCTTGCCGTCTTTACTTAATAGCACTCCATCGATATCTTTATAACAGGTATTATTTTCATTTACATAGATATTTTTGAGCTTTAGCATACCTGTAAAAGCTCCCAGGCCTAATTCTGTAACTGTTTCAGGTATTGTAATTTCAGTAATAATAGTATTTTGAAATGCATCACTACCTATTGAAGTAACGCCTGTGGGGATCGACAAATCTGACAGGTTTTCACAGTTATTAAACGCATAATCACCTATGGATTTTACATTAGCAGGAATGACTATTTTCGAAAAAGAACATCCACAAAATGCCTCATCACCAATCGATAGTATACTTTCCGGCAGTTCTGCTTCGGATATTTTACAACCGAAAAAAGCAACATCGCCAACAGTTGTAACCCCATCTTGTATTATTACTTTTGATATACTTCCCCGTGAATTGTACCAAGGAGGAATAGGACCGTTATAACTATAATCAATCATAGCCCCCGTGCCGTATATTTTGAGAACACCTGTATCATCAAGTGCCCATTGTACGCTTGCGCTCGCTTCTCCACCCTCATTATCCGGATTGCCGCAGTTACCGCTTGCAATAATGTTTCCCTCAGCATCTGCACTGACAGCAATATGCTCAAATATGCCGCTGAATGGCTTCATCGGCATACTGCCCGAAACGATAAGCAGAGCAAGTGCGCCCGCCAGCGCCTTTCTCCAAAATCTTCCTGTAATCAGCTTCTTGCGATTACCCTTTGTCACTTATCGTCCACCTCAATTTCAATGTAATATTTTGTAAAATAAGTTGTTGTTTTACCATTCTCGTCTCCAGAATGTGTTCTTCCAGTAATCGGAAGATAGAAGGATACGTTCCCCTTGGAAAATACCTCCTTTTCAACCTCAGTTCCTGCACTTTCTTCGCATTCGATTGAAATAAGCTCGTTTTCCTTTTTTAATTCAAGAGTCTCATCTTTTCCGAAAATGATAGCTCTGTGTGCTTCAAGTTTCCTACTGTAAATAGTAGTCGATCCATTTTCATCACCATTGTGCTTTCTGCCAGTCATGATATAACAGTCTTTTGCGCTCCACTCCGAGGAGGATTCCTTTTTATAATGATCCTCCTCCTTTTTGGTTAAAAGAAGATAGCAGATGTCCGTTTTAATACCTGCCAAAGTCTCTGCAAGACCTACATTAATGATCTCACCTGTTTCCATATCAGCGAGATGAACCATACCGACTTTATATATGGTCTTTCCATTCTCATCACCTGTATGTGTTCTGGAATAGATTGCAAATAAACCAACAGCATCAAACTTTGCACAATTAATTGTTCCATCGTAGAAAGGATCATTCTTACCAGACTCCACAAACTCGGTAGACATAGAGATAAGGTCAGAGATTACAACATAATACTTCTTTGTAGCCATAATATACCTCCTTAACATGGCTGTGACGCTTAAAACAACTTGTTAAATGAACAGGGTTTGCTCGGCTTAATAACACAAAAGCGCACCCCACAGGACGCAGTTATCCCATAGAGTACGCTTGTATTATCGTATAAAATTGTGAAAAGGGCGCAGTTATGCTTGCCTGCTTGCTTGCTTGCTTGCTTGCTTGCTTGCTTGCTTAAATCGTTGCACCCGAACATAGCTCTGTCAACCCCTTTTGCGAAATTAGTTGTAAACTTTTGGTGAACACGGATACAACTATTCAATCTAATTCTACCATAAGAGGACAAAAATGTCAAGGGGTTTGGAGCGGTATTTCGGGAACATGGAAAAAGATCGCTTAGTAAAATTCTATTACTCCTGAATCTCTCTCATCAGAGTCACGCCGTCCTTGAAGCCTGCCTTGTACGCAGCTCTCATTTCAGCAGCGGCAGTCTCACTTTGCAAGTCACATAGCTTATGGAACAGGATAATCTGCTCCTCAGTCAGCGACTCCTCGAATGGGATAGCGGTCTGCTCCCACTCATCAGAGAAGTGGTCTGTCTTGATAGCACCGATACGGCTATTGTAGATCTCATCAATCATAGGGATACTTCCTTTCAGTCATTGCAGTTAGTATGAATATCGGAAAAAACTGCTCAGGAATTATCCATAATGTCTGTTCACAAAGGAAAAGAAGATAGAATTCAGCTTCCGCATCAGTCACATGGATACGGAATACCTGTATACAGATCAGCTCCGTCTGAACCAGATTTTTATCAATATTCTCTCCAATGCCATCAAGTATACAGAACCGGGCGGACATGTCGTTGTGGATATGTGCGAGGAAGAAAGCACAATACCCGGCTGTATCAGGCTGACCTATGCCGTTTCCGACACGGGCATCGGAATGAGCCCGGAGTTTATGGCGACCATGTATCAGCCCTTCTCACGCCAGACAGACAGCCGTGTCAACAGCATCGAGGGAACCGGTCTCGGTCTGGCTATCACCAAACAGATGGTTGATCTGATGGGCGGAACGATTGATTGCCGGAGCGAACAGGGTAAGGGCACAACATTTACCGTGGTGCTGGATATCCCGGCAGCCGAGAGACAGCTGGAAGATATTCAGCTTGATCAGATCGAAGCACTCATTGTGGATGACGATGAGATCGTGCTGCATACGATGGCCTCCGAATTTGCGTCGCTGGGCTCCGCGGCTGAGCTGGCCCGCAGCGGAAAAGAAGCACTTGAAATGATAACCGGAAGGCATGAATCCGGAAAGGACTACAGCATCGTGATCCTCGACTGGAAAATGCCGGACATGGACGGCATCGAAACGATTCGCAGGATCCGCACGGAGATCGACGCGAAAATCCCCATTCTGCTTGCCTCGGCATATGACTGGTCTGATATTGAGGATCTGGCGAAGGAGGCAGGCGCAAACGGTTTTATCAGCAAACCGGTTTTCCGATCTGCGCTGTACAAAAAGATCAATTCGCTCCTCGGCACAGAGTCCAGATCCATCGAACCGGAAGAAGATTATTCCGATCTCCACGGCATGCATATTCTTGTTGCGGAAGATATCGAAATAAACTGGATGATCATTTCAGGTATGCTCAGCATGATCGGCATTACGAGTGAACGCGCGGAAAACGGCCGTGTTTGTGTGGAAAAGATGCGCACAGCCGCAGAGGGCAGCTATGATCTGATCTTTATGGATGTGCAGATGCCGGAAATGAACGGACTCGACGCAACAAGAGCGATCCGGGGTTCCGAAAACCAATGGGCGTCTGCTATACCGATTGTTGCAATGACGGCAGACGCATTTTCCGAGAACATTTCAGAGTGCCTGAACGCCGGAATGAACGGACATATTGCAAAGCCCATTGATATCAAATTAGTTGTCAAGGAAATCCGAAGGGTAAAGAAAGAAAGGAAAGAATCATGAAAAAGACATTCTGCACAGGTTTCGCAATATTGACTGCGATCAGTCTGACTGCATGCGGAACAGAGAATCCGAAACCGGCGTCTAAAGAAGGCTTCCGTCCTTCTCTCGATACCTCCTCCGTTTCTCATATCAACATTGTCGGCGGTTACAGCAACTTTGAGGCACTGGAAGCGGAATTTGATCGCTTTAACGAGTATTATCCCAATGCTGAACTGGTATTCACGAAAATTGATGACTATAACAACATGATCGGCACAGTTCTGAACGGAACCGATGCGCCGGATATTTATGTAAATTACTCCTGGATGTATGGGCGGGAGCCATATAAAGCCTCGATAGATCATGCGGAGAATCTGGCCGATCCTGCGCTGGGTCTTGATCTGGACTGCATCCGGAGCAATATCATACTGAACACGGACGACGGTACGCTCCCGATGATTCCTGTTTTCTCCAATACCTATGGTATGCTTGTAAACAACGATTTATTTGAAAAAGAAGGTCTGAGCGTTCCTGCAACCTATCAGGAATTGACTGAAGTGTGTAAAGCATTTCGTGAGAAAGGCTATGAGTGCCCGATAATGGGCTTTTCCAGAGAGGAAACGACCTCGCTTTTCACAGTGACAATCTATCCGTACTTCTGCAGGACTGTGGCCGGGGACAAAGATGCCGTCAGAAAGCTCAATGCGCTCGATCCTTCAGCCGGCGAATATATACGCCCTTCCCTGGAGAAGATCCTGCAGTTTCTGAATGACGGTTGTGTGGATCTTGATGCCTGTGCAGAGATCGAAAACAATTATGAAGCGGTCATCCTTCGCTTTTTTGAAGGCGATATCCCGATGATGGCATGCTCCGGAGACACAGTCTCGGGCACGAAAAAACGAGAGAGCCGCTCTGAGGCTTTCATCGCCAAGCCTTTTTCATACACCTTTTCCCCTATTCCCATGTCAGATGAAGGCGCGTATTTCCTTGATATGCCGAATCTGCAGTTTTCCGTCAACAAAGGCAGCACGAATCTGGATATGGCGAATGAATTTCTGCGTTTTCTGATCTCGTCAAAAGAACTGAACGAGATGGCACAGAACAAGGGACTTATGTCTCCGACCAAAGACCTGTCCTATAATCGTATGTATTCCGCATTCGGAGAGATTCCGGAGTCGCGGATTCTGTCTCCGGAAGTGATCGGTTTGACAGATGACGCCGTGTATCAGTTCAGACAGGCTGTTTACGGCGTCGGAACAGGTACAATGACCATAGATGAGGCGATTGGCGGTTTTGGATCGTTTACGCAATAAGCCTCTGTTTCACCAGGGATTGATCCCGAGCAGATGTGGTCTGCTCCATGACGATCTCCGGGGAGATCTCACCGCCGATCACCATGTCAATAATCGCAGGCGATGCGCCGGATACCAGCGCCGCGCCGGTCTCTGACCGCGAAACGGGGATATTCTGATTATGAATGAGATTTTCATGTAAAGGCTGCCTGCACGATAGCCGCATCTCCGCAGGAAAAGCGCCCTGTTCATTGCGAACAGGGCGCTTGTTGTATGGTCTCAGATCACTGATGCAGGAGCAGGCGCTTCAGGAGCGTCATGTCGGCAGCATTGATCCTGCCGTCCGCATTCAGATCAGCCGATGCAGCCTGCTTTTCGGTCAGATCGCCGGATGCGAGCAGGAACTGATGCAGAAGCACAAGATCCGCTTTGTCGCATGTGCCGTCTGCATTGATATCCCCTGTCACGGCTTCTGCGGGCGGATCAGTCTTGCCGCCGACGGTCGTTGTGCCGCTGACTGTCGTCGTAACATCCATCGTGCCGCCTGCCGATGCAAACAGATTCTTCAGATTCGCGGTATCCGTCTCAAGGATATAATCCCCCGTCGGAATATACGAGAACGCGGGATTTGTGTCGAAATCGGGATATTTGTTGTTGTTGGAGACCGGATCCGTTTTTGCGCTGACAGCCTTTCCGGTTGTCTCATGCTCGCAGTTTACAAAGGCATCCTGAAAGCTCTTGATCGCGCCGCCGGACTTGATGACCGTGCAGTCATCGCAGTTTTCAAAGAGATTGTATTCCGAGAAGAAATAAGAATTTGCGCGGGAATCCTGACCGACATCCGTCTGGTGCTCATAGATGTTGTTGTAAATATGGATGTTCGCATTTCTTGCAAGCGGACCTCTTGCCGCACAGTCCTTCCAGTAATTGTGATGGAAGCTGATGTTATACTGGAGATTGCTGTCATTTGCGCCGACAAGATTGGTCTTGTGATAGCCGTCATAGAGATTATAGCTGTTTGTAAAATACTGCCCGCGCTTGAAATCGCAGGCGCCGTCGCCCTGCTTTTTATCGGATTCTGCGGGGTTTGCAATGCTCGGCACATAGAATTCATTGTGATGAATCCAGCAGCGCTCCACAGATGCCGTCACCGTATCGCCGTTCTGCACGCCCTCCATGCCGACCGCATCCTCCGGCACATTGCGGAAAGCGAGATTCCGCACCTCAAAGCTCTTGCCGAGCTCCGGCGCCGCATCCTCGCAGATGAAATGCAGTCCCCAGCCGTCGATGCAGGCATCCGGTCCGACGCCCTCAATGGTAATATCCTTTCCGGATTTCATGCGTGCCATAAAGCCGTTATCGCCCTTTGCGCCGCCGAAATCTGTGGTATTGTACGCCGTCAGTCCGTACGGTGCAGTGACATTTCCGACAAGGCGGATGACCAGCGGCGTGCCGTCCTCCGCGAGCTTGCGGATGATGCCGCTGTTGGTATTGACCGCTGTGCTGCTGCCGGAGGTCTTCCCGCCCCCGACATCCTGACCGGCAGAATTCAGGATATTGCCGATGCCGGTAACAGTTGTGCCGTCCTTTGCGGTGACAGAAACGCTGTCCTTATTGTCATCCGTCACATAGAGAACAATCGCACCGGGCTTCAGCAGACCGCTGTCCTGATAGGCGCCGACACCTTCTGTATACTGAAAATGCGCATAGCCCGAGCGATCCTGTGCACTGACCGGGATGCCGCTCTGCACGACCGTCCCCTTTGAAGTGGTCAGCGAAAGATCATAGGTGCCCGCCGGCAGACCCGGAATATCCACGCGCAGTCCCGCATCCGTATCGCGGACAAGATAGCCAAGATCGTCCCCTGTCAGCGTGCCGGAAGCCGTTCCGCTGTACGATACGCCTGTCACATCGGCATCTGTCAGCCCGGAAAAGACCGCGTACAGCATTTCGTTCCAGCCGCCTGCGCTGACGGCTGTCACGGCATCGCCCTCTGCCGCATAGACGGGCGGCACCGCAGCGGATAAAACTGCGGTCGCTGCCGCAATGCAGGCAGCAAGGATTCTGTTTTTCTTTGTCTCTGTCTGGTTCATGTTTTCCTCTCCGAAAAATAAATGATCGGCAGCAAAGAGCCGCCGATATTATCATATCATTCATTTTTCGCCTTGTAAATGATACATCATACCGAGCTGCTGACAGATGATATTGCAGCGCTGCCGCACACAGAAAACGCCCCGCAGCAGGCAGGGCGTTTTGTCTTTACCGTTTCAGCAGTTTTTTCAGCACATCCAATATCAGCAGATACAGCATGCCGACGATCAGCAGCGCACAGAACAGCGCGATGATCCACCATGCGCAGCCCATATACGGAAGATCATCCGTGAAACCGAATGCACCCGCCGGGCTGCCCCAGTTGAGAAAGAAATAGGGGTAATTATACCCTCTCGCAAACTGCCAGTTCATCTTGTAGGCAATGCCGGCATAGACCGCATACAGGAGCGGCGGGACGATCACCCAGAGATCATTGCGCTTTTTGATTTCGCCGCTGATGCCGGTCACGAAGAAATCGAGAATTCCGGCGACCGGCACAACAACATGCGTCAGAATATTCTGGATGCTCCATGCTCCGCGCTGCATGGTCGGGGCAAGGACAAAGCAGAACACCGCGCCCGTCAGCGTGATCGAAACCGTGCCGACAAATTTGACGATATACCAGACCGCGCTGAACGCCTTGCCGCGCAGCATTTTGATCAGCCCGATCAGGCAGATCACCGCGAGCGCAATATTCGACTGAATCGTGAAATACATGAAGACGGTCTTCCCGCCCATAAACGAATCGCGCCCCGCGTACCAGCTTAAAAATGTACCGATGCACGCTGCCAGGATCACAACCGTTTTCAGGATGCCGGACAGCGCTTTTTGCAGTGTGGAAAGTTGATTCACAGCAGTCTCCTTGCAAATTGTATCATGCATCCTCTGCGATCTCATACCGCCGGATGACTGTTTCGCTGACATATTCCTGCTTGAGCGCCCCGAGCGCCTTGAAATGCGCCGTCTCGCCGTGCAGCCGGACTGCCTCTGCATCGCGCCAGATCTCAAGCAGCAGCAGCTCATCTTCATTGTCAGGGCTGAAATAGTAGTCGTATTTCTCATTGCCCGCCTCTGCACGGGATGCTGCCGCAATGCCGCTTGCCATAACTGCGTCATAGAATGCCTGCCGCATCCCCGGCTTCACATAATAATGTACCTCTACAAAGCGTTTCATTTCATGAACCTCACTTTCATTTTCTGAGAAACGCGCTGACCTCCCTGAGCCAGTTTTCCGGCTCAAAGCAGGCGAGCTGCGCGTGCGCATAGCCTTCAAAGCAGCGGATCTCGGTCTGCGGATTGACCGCCTTCATACGGAGCGCCGCTTTCCGCGAAACGGCTTCATTGCCCTTTGTACCGTGCAGAAACAGGATCTTCATCCCGCTGTCATAGCGTGGAAATGCAAAATCGCTGAACACGCTTTCAAGAATGCTGCCGATTGACTCCGCATCCATATTGTCCGCGATTCTGAAATAATACGGGTGATAGCACTCGGGGAGGAAATCGCGCTTGCAGCTTTCGATCACCTTCGGGTCGCGCTGCTGCGACCTGCGGATGATCTGCGCATAGCTTCTCCGCATGATGCCGATGAGGATACGCGGCAGCTTTGTCAGCGGTGCGCCGTCAAGCACAAGATACTGCGTGCGGATGCCTTCCATCCCGGCGAGCACTGCCGCGATGCGCCCGCCCATCGAGAGCCCGCAGACCGCATAGACTTCGCCGCCGAAGTGTTCGGTCAGATAGGCGCGCAGCTGCTCTGCCTCATCTTCAACCGAGCGAAACCGGCTTGGCTGCTCCTCCGTGTGCGCATCCAGCTCCGGCACAACGACAAAGTAATCCGCAGCGAGCGCCTTCGCCGCATCCTCAAATATCTGCCACGGGGTCAGCATGCCGTGCAGCAGCACGATGACGCCGTTCTCCCTGTTTCCGAATGTATGAAATATCATGCGTTCACTTCCTTCATTGGTATGTCTCCAGTATAACACGCCTTTCCGCTTATGTCAAGTGTAATAGCAAATCTGTCCGCTGAGAAACAGAAAGGGACTGCCTGCATGACAGTCCCGCGCCGAATTGCAGCATGCCGCCTTTCCCCTCCGCTGCTGAAAAAACGCTCCCCTTTCGGTTTCCTGCCGAAAGAGGAGCGCTTTCAGTCTGTGATGCGCTGTGCCTTACTTCACATACTTCGAGAGGCCGATGTTCAGACCCTTGATGCCGTCAGCCACGATCTTCGCGACAACCGGTGCACCGTTCTCGTTCAGGTGCGTGAAGTCACCGTCATTCGTGGTGCCGTCGCCGCCCGCCGAGCCGAGGTAATAGTTGTATGCGGTCGTGAACGGAACACTGTTGAACTGATTTGCCATTGCCGTAGTGAAATCAAAATACGGGACATTGTACTTCGCGGCGAGCTTGACAAGCGCCTCCGCATAGTTCGTGTAGCCCGGCTTGAAGGGCTGTGTCTGCCGCTTGATGGAAAGCGTCGTGCTCATGAGGATCGGCGTTGCGCCCTTTGCCTTTGCGCCGTTGATGAACTGCGTGATGCAGTATTCGTAGGAATCCACCTCAGGATTATCAACATTGCCGCAGACCGGCGCATAGCGGTCTTCCTTCGTGTAATCCGCATCATTGATCGAGAAGCAGACAAGCAGATAATCGCCTTCCTTGATGTTGTCGAGGATGGTCTGGAATCTGCCCTCCGCAATAAACTTCTTGGAGCTTCTGCCGGCGATCGCGTGGTTTGCAACCGTGACATCATCGGTAAAGCAGTCGCCGAGGTATTTGCCCCAGCCCTGCTGCGGCGCATAGGAGGCATTGTAGGTCTGTGCAACGGAATCGGATGCAATGTAGACAACCGGGTTTGATGTCACAACCTGCTCCGGGTCAACCGTCTGCGAGACAGGCTCATCCGTCGGGATCATCTTCATGAAGTCGATGTTCGGTGCGCCCTCTGCCATCGTCGAGCGGAGCGTCAGATAGTTGACACCCGCCGCAAACGGCAGCACAACGGTGTATTCTGCCCATGTGGTCCAGTTGCCGGTCGACTGGAAGGACTCCTGCCAGACATCCTCCTGCCCGCTGACCGCATAGACCATCTTGCGCGCATTGGCAGAGCCGTTCGCGATGTTGAAGATGCAGGCGTAATTGCCCGCTGCGGGCACATTCACGCGGAATGTCACAGCGCTCATGACGCTGTTCTCAAGATTCAGATAATCGTCATAGCGATAGCCGGCATTGGTGCTCTCATGCACGCCGGAGATGAAGTTCTGCTCAGATGCAGGATAGGTCGGATTGCCGAATTCCTCGATCTCGCCGAGGAGATACTGCTTCATCATCCTGACATCCGCTGCGGTGACCTTCACATCGCCGTCAAGGTCGCCTGCGATCCTGCGTTCGGTGTTCTTGTCAAGCCCGAGCGCAACACGCTTCAGCAGCGTAAGATCCTTTGCGGTGATCGCGCTGTCGCCGTCGAGATCGCCCTGAAGCAGCGGATCCGCCGCGGAATACTGTGCAAGCTGCATGATCCACTTCTGGTTCGCGGTGCCGTCATTGCTCCACTCGATCGCGTTTGCGCCCTCATCATGCGAGCCGCCGGTGATGCCGACATAGCTCTTGTAATCGGAAACAGCAGTCGCGATATGATAATAGTCGCCGTCCTTCAGCAGCTTGAAAACCTGTGCGTTGGATGCGGTATCGGTCCAGATGCCGACATTCGTGCCGTTGTCGGTCTTGCCGTCGGCGATATCGAGCAGATACTTGCCGCCGCCGTCCAGCATGGAATAGATATAGTATGCGCCGTCCTCGCCCGCGGAGACGAGCTTCCAGACATTCTTCGCGGTGACGGAATTATCGGCAGTCTGCGAGACATTGGTGCCCGCTGCCGCTGCGCCGCCCTCGACAGAGAGATACAGCCCGGATTCCGCATTGCGGAACATAACGGCCGTGCCCTCCTCGAACTCTGCGCCCGGGATGACCGTGCCGCCGCCGCCCTCGTTGATCGCTGCCGCCATGAACTGCGCGAGCACGGTCGCGCCTGCACGGTTCGGATGGAGACCGTCATCGAGATACATCGCGGAGACTTCATCCACGGACTTGGTCAGGCAGTAATCCTGCCAGAGATTGAAGAGATCGACGACCTCGATATTCAGCTCGGAGCCGACCTGATCGAGCTGTGCGCCGAACCATCTGCCCTCGAGCAGCGGATTGCGCTGGCAGTCACCGTTTCTGCCCTGCTGCTTGACCAGGATCACGCGCATGCCCTTGTCGATGCAGGTCTGTGCCATCGACTTGACCGTGGCATAATACTCATCGCGGTCGGAATAATTGCCGTCGTTGATACCGATGGAGATGACATATATATCGCCGGGCTGTGCATTCTTCTTAATGACCTCGAACTGTCCGGCATCGACAAAGCCCTTTGCAAACTGCCCGGAGGTCGCCATGTTCATGACCTGCCACTTCGTGCCGTCGATGAACTGCGGAAGCATCTGTGCCCAGCCTGCCTGTGCAGAGCTGTCGAGCGGGTAATAATTGCAGACGGTCGAGTCGCCGCAGACCCAGATGGTCGGATTTGTATGCGTCTGCGTGGAGATCTGCTTGATCTCGAGCGCGGACATCGTGAAGGCGTAGCCCGCCTTGCCCTCACAGGCGCAGATATTGAGCTGCCCGTCGGTGACAGGCACCTGAAGCGTGTGATAGGCATTGTTGCCGGTCATGTTCATGATCTGATACATGCGCTCGATGCCGACACTGGTGCGGTTCGTGTTGCCGAGCCACACAGAGACCTGATAGAGACCGTTCGGCACATCGGCACAGAAAGTATAATTGCCGTCCTTCGTGGCATTCTTGAACTGCACGGCATCGCTGAGCGCGCCGCTGCCTGCGGCTGCCACATTGGCAACATCCGTGCCGGAGCTGAAGCCGTAGCCGGCAGAGGCGTTGTAGCCGGTTGATGCGGTGACGCCGGTATAGCCGGATGCGGTGCCGCCCCCGCCGAAGTCAAACTTCCAGTAGGTGTTGGCGGCGGATGCCGGCACAGCGGACGGCATCGCGGTCATGGCAGTGCAGGACAGCGCAAACGCTGCCGCAGCGGCACATGCCTTTCGGAAAAAGTGTTTCATGTGATACTCCCCCAGTTTTTTGTTTTTAGCAGGAAACGCCAAACAGAAAGTGCTTTTTGCCCATTATTTCTGTAATATTATCATAACATACCAAATGCCGCTTTGTCAAGGTCGGCGGGCGATCCGGGGATAATTGCACAAAAAAAGATCGCTTTCAGACAGCACCGCATCTGCTTGCATTTTCAGAGGTGCTATGGTATAATGGAAGTATCCACACCAAAAGGAGGATCTCCCATGTCTCACAGCGTATTGCTTCTGAACGGCAGCCCGCACCCGCACGGGTGCACCGCCGCTGCCCTTACAGAAATGCAGCGCACCTTCGCAGCAGAAGGCATCTCCGCCGAGCTCATCCAGATCGGAAACAAGGATATCCGCGGATGTATCTCCTGTAATTCCTGCGCAAAAACCGGCAAATGCGTGTTCAATGACGCCGTCAATGAAATCGCGCCGAAGTTTGAGGCGGCAGACGGACTTGTCGTCGGCAGTCCTGTCTATTACGGCTCCCCGAACGGCACGCTTCTCTCCTTCCTCGACCGCCTGTTTTACAGCACGCCGTTCCCGAAGGCGATGAAGGTCGGCGCGGCAGTCGTGAGCTGCCGCAGAGGCGGCAACACCGCATCCTTCGATGTGCTCAATAAGTATTTCACCATCAGCAGCATGCCGGTCGCATCCTCGACCTACTGGAATCAGGTGCACGGCTTCACCGCAGAAGATGTCGCGAAAGACCTCGAAGGCTTGCAGACAATGCGCAATCTCGCACGCAATATGGCATTTCTCATCCGTGCAATCGCAGATGCAAAGGAAAAATACGGCGCACCCGAGCAGGAGCGCGGCAGCTTCACCAGCTTTCCGGACGGGAAATAACAAAAAAGTCACAATGATAGATGCGTTCCGCACAAAGCCGCGTGCGGTTCACAAAAAGGTTGCGGACTGTTCACAAAAAGTTCACGGGGACTTCTTAATTCATTCAGTTTTATGTTGTATACTATAGTCAAGGTTGAAACACACCTTTGATTCAAATCCCCCAATCCCCCCTTTTTCAGTTGATTTTACTTCTCGTGCGGCTATGTGATTTATTCACATAGCTTTTTACTTTTTATAGGAAAATTACGCTGATACGAAGAAAAGCATCGCAAAGCATGCAAAGCGGAGATTTACGGATTGTATGAACAGCAGCTATCATTACATCTAGTTAAGCGCCTAAACAGACATTTGCTCATATATATCCTTACACTGAAATCTGCACTTTAATTATGAACAGATATTCGGAACAGGAGGGAATTTCATGCTCGCACTCATCACCGGCGCGTCACGCGGCATCGGTGCAGCCGCCGCCCGCAGGCTCTCGCAGGCGGGATATACCGTGCTCGTACACTACAATCAGAACCGCACAGCCGCAGAGGAAACCGCCGCCGCCTGTCCCGGCACGGCATATCCTGTGCAGGCAGATCTCGGCGACACCGCTGCCATCGACTGCATGACCGCAGAGATCCTCGCGCAGTACGGCTGCCCTGATCTGCTCGTCAACAACGCAGGCATTGCGCTCAGCGGGCTCTATCAGGATATTTCCGATTCCGACGCCATGCGGCTTTTCTCGGTCGATCTCCTCGGCGCGATGCACCTCACGAAGAAGCTGCTGCCCGCGATGATCTCCCGCCACAGCGGCGTCATCGTCAATGTGGCATCGGTCTGGGGCGAGGTCGGCGCAGCATGCGAGGTGCATTATTCCGCGGCAAAGGCGGGAATCATCGGCTTCACGAAAGCACTCGCAAAAGAGGTCGGTCCCTCCGGCATCCGCGTCAACTGCATCTCCCCGGGCGTGATCGACACGGACATGAACCGCTGCCACAGTGCTGAAACGATGGCGGAGCTCGCAGAGGAGACCCCCCTCGGCCGCATCGGCACGCCGGATGACGCAGCCACAGCAATCGCGTTTCTCGCCTCAGATGCAGCACAGTTTATCACAGGGCAGATCCTGCCCGTGAACGGAGGTTTTTCGATATGAACGATGCAGAGAAGGCACGCTTTGAAGCACAGATGGCATTCCTGATCGAAATGGATAAGATGAAAAATATCTACCGGCAGTCGCGTGTGCTGCATGAGGACAGGCGCGAGAATGACGCGGAGCATGCTTGGCATCTCGGGATGCTGGCACTCGTGCTCGCAGAATATGCGAATGAGCCGGTCGATCTGAAAAAGGTGCTCGCGACCGTGCTGATCCACGATGTTGTGGAGATCGACGCCGGAGATACCTATGCCTATGATGCGGCGGGCAACGCGACCAAAGCGGAGCGGGAGCAGAAGGCAGCTGACCGGCTGTTCGGGCTTCTGCCGCCGGAGCAGGGCGCAGAGATGCGGCAGCTCTGGGATGAATTTGAGGCGGGAAGTACGCCGGAAGCGCGCTTTGCAAATGCGCTTGACCGTATTCAGCCGCTGGTGCTGAATTACTGCAAGCACGGGGAATCCTGGAAGGCGCACGGTACGCAGCAGTCGCAGGTGCGCGGGCGTATGCAGCGGGTCTATGACGGCTCGGATGTGCTCGGGGAATACGCGGAATCCATCATTGCGCGGGCAGTCGAAGAGGGCATCCTCGGCGCAGACTGACCGGCGCTTGAAAGAAGTGCCTCCGATGGTTCTATGTGGGGGCTCTGCCCCCACGCCCCTGCTGAGGGGATAGCGATCCCCTCAGACTCCCCTGTCTCAAAATACCCAGCCCCCGCAGGGGCTGGGTATTTTGCAAAGGGGTCCGGGGGCCGCTGCCCCCGGCGGGGTATGGGGCAGCGCCCCATTATAAATCCGCCGGAGGCACTTCTTTCCCGGCGCCGATACACAAAGCAGCTCCCGTCATTCGGAGACGGGAGCTGCTTTTCTTTTACAAATTTCCTGCGATGCGCTTCAGAAGCGTCAGGTCGCGGGCATTGAGTGTACCGGAGCCGTCCAGATCATAAGTCTTCGCTTCGCTCTCTGTGAGCGTGCCGGAATTGAGCAGATACGCCATCAGCTTCTGTGCATCCGCCTTGGTGTAGCTGCCTTCGGTGTAGTTCGCCGTGATTGTGACCTCGCCCTCGGGCTGGATCGTTGCCGTGAGGCTCGTTTCGCTGCCGGAGGTAAACTTCGCGCCGGTCACTGTCCAGCCGGTGAAGATATAGCCGGACTGCGGTGCTGCCTGAATCGTGAGCGGCAGCTCAGAGGGATAGGTGTCGCTCCATGTCGCATCTTCGATCTTCAGCGTGTTGAGCTTCACATCGCCCCGCGAAGGCACATGCTTCACCGTGACATACACGACCTCGTTTTTGATCTTGCCGTTCAGATATTCGAGGATCTGCCGCTTGACATTCTCTGCGCGCTGCTGCCAGAAGCTCTGCACGGTCTCTGCCGCATTGCTGTACTGCGACGCATAATTCTGCTGACCGCCCATGCCGGGGAAGCCCCAGCCGCCGCCGAAGCTGCTGTTATTGAAGCGTTCCATCGACGCCGCACCTGCTTCGCTGTATTCCGAAACGAGCGCCGTGAGCTGCGGGAGAACATCATTTGCACGGAAATTCTGATTGCAGAGGTCGAACACCGTCTGCACAAACATCTCGCGGAACTCGGGCACATTGTCAAGCAGCCCGTAGAAAAGGGATGCGATCCAGCAGTTCTTCTGCTGCCTGAGCGACTGCAAAATGCTCGAATTTGCGTTGCTCTGGTTATAGAGTCCCTGCCCGTATTCGGTATCGAACAGGATAAAGCGCCATCTGCCGTCTGCATAGGGGTTGCCCGCCTTGACGGTCTCGACCTTCCAGAGCGAATAGTTGTTGACGCCGAAATCGGAGTTGCCGACGATGACCTCCGCCGCCATATAATCCGTGAAGCTCTGTGCATCGACCATCTCCGTGAATTGCTCCCAGACGCCGGCTGCGGAATAGTTTGTCTCGGTCACCCACTTTTTCAGCGCCTCATAGTCCGCCTGACCTGCCTCAGTGCCGTCGGAGAGCTCGTCTGTCTTGATGCGGCATACAGACTTTGCCTTGACATCGTAGTGATCGTGGATATAGGTATCGCTCGGCTTCTCCATGATATTGTAGAGACCCCAGAATTCGCCGTCGATATAGACGATGCAGGCGGTCTGCATAAGGGTCGCCACATCTCTGCCCTCCATCAGCTCCTGATTCAGACGGTCGCGCAGCTTCAGGTCACTGTCATTGCCGCCGTTGCGAAGCGTGAGGGAATCAAAGGAAGTGATCGGCTCGCCGGTCGCCTCAGACATGAGATTACCGCCGAAGAAATCATACTCAAACTTGGTCGCACCGTAATCGGAGCGCGCATAGAGATTCAGGCTCTTCTGCGCTGCGGAACGGGTCGCGCCGCCGTGGACACGGATGCCGAGCGGAACGCTGTAAGTCGCCTCGCCGTTCTCAAACACGGTCATATAGGCAGGGCGCTCCGACTCCTTGCCGTCCTGCGTGTAGTTCGCGGGCTGTTCCCAGGAACGCAGGCTGTGGTCGGCAGCAGGATCCTTGAGCCAGTCATCGTGGATCTTGCCGTAGACATAAATGCCCTTCTCGTAATCAAACAGGTTATCGGGATCAGTCACCAGCGAAATGACGCGCATCTTCTTTGCGATATCACTGTCACTGTAACCGATGAAATAGCTCTTCGTCGCGATATTACTGACATTTCCGTCTGCATCGACGGCGATTGCACGGACGATCATCGCCTTGTCAACAGGCTCCTTCGGCGCAGCATAGTTCTCTGCAATATCGGTCACCGCCGCATAGACATCCGGCTCCTTCGAGCGGTCATAGACGCGGATGGCGCCGGTATAGCGCTCGGATGCTGTGGTCGGGTCGCTGCCGTCGGTGGTGTAATAGACCGTGCAGCCGGATTTCGCACTGAGCGTCAGATTGAACTCACCCGCATAGAAGCCGCTCTCCTGAGAAAAGGTCGGCAGATCGACCGCGACCTTTGTGACAGCGCCGCTCGGATTCGATTTGCCTGCGGAGAGCTCCTGCATGACAGCAAAGGTGTCGCCGCCGTCGGGCACTCTGCCGAAGGATGTGTTGTCATCCAGCGCAGGGAGCTCCAGCGACTCGACGGTGCTCCCCTGCGGATCGGTCAGGATGACGGTCTCGCCCTTTTTCGAGAGACCGAAGTCTGTGCCGGTCACGCCGGTGTCGGTGGAAGCGATGCCGCAGTAGATGACGAGGTAGCCCTTTGCGGGAACGGATGTGCCTGACGGAATCGTGTAGGCGTAAGGCAGATCGGCATTGTCGGAGAGCCCCCAGCCCGCGACGGAGACCTCACTGCTGCCTGCGTTGTAGAGCTCAACGTAATCGTAGAACTGCCCGTTCGGTGCAGCCAGCACGGTGTTCTTCGTGCAGACCTCGTTGATGACGATGCTGCCGGCTGCGGCGCCGGTGATCGCCGGGAGCAGCGGCATGGCAGCCGCCGCGGTTGCCGCTGCACAGAGGAGTGCAGCCGCACGCTTGTGTGTGTACTTCATTGAAATACCCCTTTTTTTGATGGTTTATCTCTCTTTATGTCGGTGGATTTGCTTGATTTTTCCCCATCATAATACAGTATAGCAGAGTTTGCGAAAAAGGTCAAGTAAAAAATCACAGAAAAATAGTAAAAAACGCAATAAATCGCCCTGTGCACGCATGCAGCAGGGCGATTGTCATAGTAAAAACAGCCGATCAGTCTTTCTTGAGCAGATCGCGGATCTCGGTGAGGAGCACCTCTTCGTTGGAGGGCTTCGGCGGCTCTTCCGGCTTCTCCTCTTCCTTCTTCTTGCCGACTTCCATTGCCTTGTTGATCGCCTTGATGAGGCAGAACAGGATCAGCGCGATGATGAGGAAGTTGATGACAGCGGAGATGAATGCGCCGTAATCAAAGACTGCGCCGTTGACAGTGAACTGACCGCCGACCTTGACGCCGTCCTCGCCGGAGTTGCCCGTGATTGCCTGAATCAGCGGATTGATAAAGCTGTCGGTGAGTGCCGTGACGATGTTGCCGAACGCAGCACCGATGATGACGCCGACTGCCATATCCATGACATTGCCCTTGAGTGCGAATTCCTTAAATTCTGCGAAGAAACCCTTTTTTTCAGCCATTGTGATACATCCTTTCCTTTGCGGCGGCTGCCGCTTATTTATACCTATTATTATACCATATTTGCGCTAAAATTGCATCTGTGACGTATGCCGAACTTTCGTTAATATTACCGCTGTTTTTTGTAGGAATATCCATTTCAGAATTCTGCGCCCTTGTTCGGCTCGATGCGGGTGCGCAGCAAAACGTTCGGCAAGTTGCCCAAGATTTTCCGTGAATCAGTCTGCTGCCGCCCGAAAACTCTGTTAAAATTGCACAAAGATGACGATTTTGCTTTCTTTTTTGCAAGAAGCTATGTTATAATGGTAATGATAAAGTATCAGTCACGGCAGAAATGCCCTGTTTTGCAGAAAGGAGTGTGCGTCTCTCAGCAGACTGCACAATCAGTGAATATGGCAGATTATCGTTCTACGGGCAAGGAGCTCCGGCGATCACCGAAGGGTCCGATCGCTGCGCTGCTCGGCGTGATCATATTCGCCGGCGCGGGCTACGGTGCCCTGAAAATTGTTGAAAAATTCCAGCCGATCGAGGTCGCGCAGGACAGCAGTGAGGTCGATCTCTCCGTCCCCGATGTCACCGACACCACGGAGGAGCGCCCGCACACCATCTTCGTTTTCGAGACCCATTTCGCATCCGAGGTGCATCAGGGTCCGCTCATCCTTGTCAACCGCAGTACTTCACTCCCCGAGGACTATGAGGACGGGCTTGTCAGCGTCTTCGCCGAGAGGAATGAATACCTGCATGTCAAGGATACCAGCGTCAGCCTTCAGCAGGAGGCAATGGACGCGCTCAACGATCTCGCGACCGACTTCTATGATGCGACCGGCAATTCCAGCCTGCTTGTGCTGAGCGGCTACCGCACGAGAGAGTATCAGAAGCAGCTCTATGACGCCGACCTGCTCGCAACCGGCAAGGATACCTCCGATCTGGTCGCACAGCCCGGCTGCTCGGAGCATGAGTCCGGCTATGCCTTCGACCTCAGCCTGTATCTCGACGGTGAGTTCGCCGATTATGACGGCACCGGCGTCTACAACTGGGTCAACCAGCACTGCGCCGAATACGGCTTTATCCTGCGCTATCCGAAGGACAAGGTCGACATCACCGAGTTTTCGCATGAGCCGTGGCATTACCGCTATGTCGGCGTGCCGCACGCGCTCTATATGCAGGCGCATGACCTCTGCCTTGAGGAATATATGGATCTGCTGGACAGCTACCCCTATGAGGGCGAGCATCTCGAAATCCCCGATGCAGACGGCAATATCTGCGAGGTCTTCACGATCTCACTCGAAGATTCCATCAACGATGCCGTTGCGGAGATTCCGGTCGCGGCTGAGCTGCCGTATACCGTCTCCGGCAACAACCGTGGCAAATTCGTTGTCACGGTCATGACCGGCAGACCGATGGAGGAAGACACCGAGACAACCGCCGCCCCGGAGGACGGAACAGAGGACAGCACCGAAGACGCCCCCGCAGAGACCACGGAAGCGGAATAACCGATCCGATATGCAGACAGCCCCGATCCGTCATTCAGGATCGGGGCTGTTCGTATGATTTACTGCGGGTCGAGCACACCCGGCACGCGCAGGTCGTAGCCGTTGACCTCGATCATCGCTTCATCGAGGTCGATCACCATGCAGTGCCGACCGTTGACCTCCTCAAGGTGGATCTTGTGCTTTGCCTCATTCTTCACATTCACCACGATTTCCGGCGTCTTGATTACCGTCTTCGGCGCGACCAGACGCTCCGGCTTCAGCGTCGATTCGACATGCTCGCCGAACACACGCTCCGTCTCCGCGAGCTTTTCCTCGGGCACGCCCGCCTCCGCGAGCATCCTGTGCAGGATCCTGCCGGTCACCTCTGTCGGCGAATCATCCGTCTTGTTCTTCGCGACCATCTCCGTGAGCTTCTCGTTCACGGTCGTCACGGTCTCATAGGTGAGATCGTCGCCGAGCAGCGTATCAAGCACCTGCTTCATGCCGCTCTGGTCATCCTCAATCGTCGATTCGACCTCACACTCCAGGAAATCCTCGATCAGCGTCTCATTCGGCGAATTCGGCGTTTTGGTGTAATAGAGCACATGGTGCACATCCGTGGCACGCTCCGTGAACACCGGGAAGAAGATGCCGTCGAGCGGCGCCTTGCTGATCACAGCATTGCGGTTTTCCTGCCGCTGGATCTCATCATCCTGCTGATCGTATGCAAGCACGCTCTCAGTCTTCGCGACCGGGCAGAGCGCAATCACGATGTAGCGGAAGACCTGATCGGAAGCCTCCTCATCAAGCTCGTCCATCTTATTCTTACGCGGCGGATCATACTGGCAATACGCCGCGATGACGGCATAGGGCGAATCGGAATCCAGCGTTTCTGCGAGCTTTCCGAGAAATTCCAGCGCGACATCCTCCTGCTTGAAGCCGGACGCAAGCACACGGCTCAGGAAGGTCTGTGCGCCGTCCTCACCGTAAGCATGATTCTTGAACGGCAGCTCCGTGCTCTGCTTGCCGAGGTTGACATTGAGCACCTTTTTCATCGTCTCATAGAGGATCTGGCTCTCCGCCGACGGAATCTGCGGGGCATCTCTGAGGCAGACACCGCGCACGCGCCGCTGGCTGTCAACGAATGCGGTCAGCACGCGCTCCATCGTGAAATATTTGGCTTCCGGGTTAAAATGATTGCGGATCTCGCTGAGCTCCTTGCGGTTCATGGAAGTCTCCTTTCTCTCTGCAAAAAAACTGCCGCCGAGCGCCAGCTCAGCGGCAGTGCTTCGTTCTTACTGTGCGATATGCGCGTTGAGCTTTGCAACAAGCTCGTCCGCAGAAACGCCGTGCACCATGCAGGCTTCCTCGATCGACTCGCCGCGGGATGCGGGGCAGCCGAGGCAGTGCATGCCCATCTCCAGGAAGAAGGGCGCAGTGGACGGATCGTTATCGAGAATATCGCCGATAATGGTTTCCTTTGTGATTTCCATTGGAAATGCTCCTTTCGGGGATAAAACAGAGCGAAGCGCTGCGCACTTCGCCCCGTATTTGTTGCTTCGGATTACTCCTGGGTCTTCATCTGCGCGTAGCAATCGCTGCAGTAGACCGGGCGATCCTCACGCGGACGGAACGGCACTCTTGCTTCCTTGCCGCAGTTTGCGCAGGTCGCGGTGAAATACTCGCGCTCAGTCTTGCCTGCGTTCTTTCTTGCATCACGGCATGCCTTGCACTTCTTCGGATCGTTTGCAAAGCCCTTCTCAGCGTAGAACTCCTGCTCGCCGGCGGTGAATACGAACTCCTGTCCGCACTCATTGCATACTAAAGTTCTGTCTTCGTACATGTGGATTTTTCCTCGATTCTTAAAATTTGGACCTCGGTTTGATTCAAGCCACCACAGTTGCTGTTCATCGCCTGCGGGCAATGCCCTCGAAGCGAAAGCGGTTTGCAGGTTAATGCTTCGCACGCGCTGGGAGAAATGCTGCCGGGTCATGTGGATTTTTTGCAGTCTGCCGGACTGCTGCGGGCAATATTACCGCGGTTCTGCGAGGCTATTGCTGCTGTCTGCGGGGAGCTCCTCCCCTGTTTCGCCCCGGACAGCACGGAGCTTGCGCCGGACACGCTGGATCGCGTTATCGACGCTTTTGCGGGAGATCTGCATACGCTGCGCAATTTCCTCGTAAGAGGCTCCGCCTGCCAGCATGCTGAGGATCTCCCATTCCAGCCTGCTGAGCACATCGCTGAGCTGCGCCTGCATTTCCGATTCCAGCTCTTTTTCGAGCAGATGCTCCTCGGGCGAGGAGTCCGGATCAGCGGGCAGATCCTCGGGCGAAAGCTCCGGGTCATCAAGAGAGATGACAGGGATTTCAGCCTGCGGATGCATACCGCGCAGAACCGATTTCATTCGGTTCCGAATGCAGACAGCTGCGTATGTGCGAAAGGCGGCACCGCGGTCGGGCACATATCTGAGGGCGGCGGCAAGCAGCTCCAGAAGCCCCTCCTGCGTCAGATCCTCTGCGTCGGGACGGCTCGCCGCATATCGGCATGCCATATTAGACACAAGGGGCTGAAATCGCCGGGTCAGGACCGAGAGCGCCTGCGGTTCCTCCGCAGACAGTGCGATCAGCGCTTCATCGCTGAGACCTTCGAGAGCATGATTCTGCATTCTGAAAAGCATCCTCCTTCGGTCAAAGAGCAGCGCCGGCTGCCGCGTGTCGGCAGTGTATTTCACATCCGCGCCGCCGCAGAACCGGCAGCACAGACTTGTGAACATTATAATGATAAACGAAACCCGCGAATTTGTCAAGTGTTTTTTCGGGATTTCCGGACTCTGCCGAAGAAAACGGCGTTTTCGCCATCTTTCAACAGCAGATTTTAGGCAGATTCCCTATTTCGGGTTAGCCTGCGCAAATTATCATTCTGCGGCTTCGGCATATGCCGCTCTTCCGTCGCGGAAGAGATTGCCGCCGTGGGAGTCGATCGTGACAAGCAGCGGAAAACGGTCAACTGTCAGGCGCTTCACCGACTCGCAGCCGAGATCGTCATATGCGATGACCTCGCACGAAGTGATATGCGCGGCTGCCAGTGCGCCCGCCCCGCCGACTGCACAGAAATAGACTGCGCGGTTGCGGATGATCGCATCACAGACAGCCTGTGAGCGCTCGCCCTTGCCGATCATCGCGATGAGACCTGCATCGAGCAGCATCGGGGCATAGGGATCCATTCTGCCGGAGGTTGTCGGACCGCAGGCGCCGATGGGGCGTCCGGGCGGTGCCGCTGTGGGACCGGCATAATAGATGACGGCGTCCCTGAGCGGGAACGGCACAGCGTCATTCCCCTGTTCCCGCATCGCTGCGGTGATGCGTTTATGCGCGGCATCACGGGAGGTGTATACCGTGCCGGAAAGAATCACGCGGTCGCCGGCGCGCAGGAGCTGCTGCTCGCGCTGCACAGCCGGCAGATCGGTGACATGAATTTCATATTCCATCAGAGCGTCCAGCCGTCGTTGCTGCCTGCCTGCTCAGCGAGATCGTCAATGTTGAACTCGCCGGTGCCCTCTGCGGGCTTGCCGCCCTTGCCGAACTTGGAAGCGACTTCATCGAAGCTGTCGAAGGTCGGGATCTCGTCGTCGTCATTGATGGTGGAACGCGCATCGGAGATGACGTTCTTCGCCTCCGTCAGACGGCTTGTTGCCTGACCGGTGAGGTTCTCAAGCACGAGAGAGATCTCGTTGAACTTCTTGGAAACGCTGTCGATCTCGCTGCGGAGCAGAGCGCGGACCGTTCTTGCGGTCTCAGTGGTCGTCTTGGTGCGCTTTTCAGCATCCTGAATGGAAGCGCGGACAGACTCCTCTGCATCTGCGACGGTCTTGACAGCCTGTGCATCGGCGTCGTTGAGCTTCTGCTCAGCCTCTGCGTTTGCATTCTTGATGGTCTCGTCTGCCTGTGCATTGGCATTTGCAATGGTCTGCTCAGCCTGTGCATTGGCGTCAGCGATGGTCTTCTCGGCAGTTGCGTTCGCATCTGCGATGGTCTTCTCGGCGGCTGCGGTTGCCTCTGCGACCTTCTTCTCCGCCTCTCTCTTTGCCTCGGAAGCGACCTTCTTCGCGGTCATCTGTGCTTCCATGAAGAGTGCGCTCATGTCGAAGGTCGAATCGGAGCCGTTCTCCTTGAGATCCTCGACCTGCTGCTTGAGGGATTCGATCTCACGCTCGCGCTCTGCCAGCGTGCTGGACTGCTCAGCGAGCATTGCCTCATATTCCGCGAGCTTCTGGAGATCTGCCTCGCTGGACATGCCTGCCTGCTCTGCCATCATTGCGTTCTTTGCATCGAGCTCTGCGCGCAGTGCGGAAACCTCGCGCTCTGCCTCAGCGACCTTATTGGTCAGGTTCTCGATCTGTGCAGCAGCCTCAGCGGACTGGCCCTCGCCGGTAACCTGTGCCAGCGATGCAGCAGTGAGGTCGCTGCGCAGGGTAGCATTGTCCTCGTTCAGCGTGTTGACAGTTGCCTCGAGCTGGGTAATGCGGGTTGCAGTCTCTGCCGCCTCATCCTGCGCGACCTGAAGCTCTGCTCTGGCTGCTTCGAGGTCTGCCTTGGCGTCAGTGAGCTCCTGCTGGAGCTGTGCAAGCTGCTCGGATGAAGCGCCGCCCTCGCCCTGAATGACCGGGCGCTTATCGAGCTCCTCCTGTGCGGCACGGAGCTGCTTCTT
>JAEEGK010005626.1_pt1 | contig 30292 bp, 20 predicted proteins | sample 8958771 | NCBI WGS metagenome assembly JAEEGK01 (sample SAMN16246547, study PRJNA631951) | gut metagenome | biome: gut microbiome; feature: rumen; material: SC-attached | host: Bos | place: Iran: Karaj | collected 2018-10 | reverse complement strand
TATCCTTTTTTGCCTTTTCCCTTTATTGCCTTTAAAGGCTCAGTTCAACACCGAACGTCTACTTACACTGGGAAGGGCTGCCCTCTATTACGAGGACTATGTCCTTTCCATTCAATATTTCAATCAGGCCATCTCGGCCAAGCCCTATCTCTTTGAACCGTGGTTCCTCCGTGGCGTTGCCAAGTATTACCTCGACGACTTTGTCGGGGCTGAGGCTGACTGCACCAACGCGATAGAGCGGAACCCATACGTTACCAACTCTTATGAACTGCGCGGACTTTGCCGTATCCGCTTAGGACAGTTCATGCAGGCGGCAGACGACTATACAACCGCTCTGAAGTATGATCCTCAGAACCAAGGATTGTGGCATAACCGTGTGCTCTGCTATATCCGTTCCAAGGACAACGAGCGGGCATTGGCGCAGCTCGACACCATGCTTACACGTTGGCCCAAGTATGCCAGCGGCTATTCGATGCGGGCTGAGGTTTACTTGCAGATGGAAGACACGCTCAAGGCTACCGAGGCGTTGGACAAGAGCTTGGAAATTGACCCCTACGATGGTCAGACGTGGTCGGCACGATCTATCATCAGTCTTTCCAAGAGTGAGTGGAAGGAGGCTGAGGAGTATCTCGACAAGGCCATCCACCTGTTGCCTAAGAATGGCGGCAACTACATCAACCGTGCGCTGGCCCGCTATAACCAGAACAACCTGCGTGGTGCCATGTCCGACTACGACACGGCACTCGACTTGGAGCCTAACAACTTCATTGGCCACTACAACCGTGGACTGCTGCGTGCTCAGGTTGGTGATGACAATCGTGGTATCGAGGACTTTGACTTCGTGCTCAACATAGAACCCGATAATATGCTGGCCCGCTTCAATCGCGGACTGCTTCGCGACAAGACTGGCGACCTGCGTGGTGCCATCAGCGACTATACTGTTGTCATTAACGAGTTTCCTAACTTCTGGACAGGTCTCCACTATCGTGCAGGCTGTTACCGTCGTATGGGTATGAACCGTCAGGCTGAACAAGACGAGTTCCGTATCCTGAAGGCCCAGATGGACAAACGCTATGGTGGCAAGCAGCCTCGGATGAAGAAGAACCAGATGCGTAAGCGCAGCGATGAGGACCTGGAGAAATACAATCAATTGGTTGTGGCCGACGATCAGGAGGTAAAGAACGAATATAAGAATGAATACCGTGGACGCGTACAGAACCACCGTGTGGAAGTGGCCTATCTGCCTATGTATGAGTTGTCGATGGAAATGCTGAAGAGCGATGTCAGCTCCTATGTGGCTTTCGACGTGGCTGTCGAGGCGTTTAACCGTCAGTCAACGCGACCTCTCTATATCATTTGCGGTAGTCCGGACATCAACGAGGCGAAGGGACAGTCATACTTCGAGTATATTGAAAAACAGGGTCAACTCATTGGCGACGTGCGCAGAATAGGCTCCATTCGTCAGGCCCTCATGCTCAGGGCGGTGGCTTATTCGTCGCTCCAGAACTTCGAGAGTGCCATCGATGACCTCACCACCTATCTTAGCATGGACAGCCTTTCCGTACTGGCATTATGGCAGCGGGCTGTCTGCCAGTCGAAACTCAACGACTTCCATGCTTCCCAAACGTCAGTCCCTGCTCAGGAAACCTCCGTTTCCTCAACGAATAACATAGACTTGAAAGTGTCTGTAACAGGAACGTTGGCAGAGGCCTTGCAGACCAACAATGTGCTGACAGACCTCTCGAAAGCCATCAGCCTCTCTCCTCATAACGCGTACCTATTATATAATAAGGGCAACGTCTACGTGTCTCGTAAGGACTATGCCGCCGCCATCGATGACTATAGTCGTGCCATTGCCCTCGACTCCCGACTGGCTGAAGCCTACTATAACCGCGGACTGGCCTATATCGATAGTGGTAAGACCGAAGAGGGCATACGCGATCTGAGTAAGGCGGGTGAGTTAGGTCTCTATACCGCCTATAGTCTGATAAAACGTTTTGCAAAAGAATAAAGTATTAAGAAATAAAGGTTAAGAATATGGATAAAGAGAATTTGGTTTGGAATAAGATTCTGGCAACCGTACTGAAAATGCCAAGTGTGAAAGTCGATCGCATTGCCTTCCTGCGTAAGGAGCTGCGCCCCTACTGCAACCAGTCGCGCTTGCAGATGATTGGTAGCGTTCGTCCCTATACCGTTGTGTCTGAACAGGTTATCGACCGCCTTGCCCGTCAGTGTATCCGCTACCATACGGCATTAGCCACTACAGCTTCAACCGTAGTTGGTCTGCCAGGTGGACTCGCTATGGCAGCCACTATGCCTGCCGACCTGACGCAGTATTTCTATCATGTTTTCGTGCTTTCCCAGAAACTCGCCTACCTCTATGGCTACCCCGACTTCTTCGCTGACATAGAATCTGCCCCCAGTGTGTCCGATGGTTCCCCCATCGGATCCACCCCCGACGAGGAAACCGCCAGCCACGAAGCCGCCGATTCCCCCGCCATAGACCTGCTCACCATCTTTATGGGTGTCATGATGGGTGCTCCCGTAGCCGAGAAAGGCATCGAAGAACTGTCGAAGGCCGTTGCCGGCAGTGCCGTTTCCCGCCTGCCGCGTGTGGCAATGACCCGTGCCGCCATCTATCCCATAGCCAGTCAGGTGGCCCGTATGGTTGGTTCTCGCCTCACTAAGGAAAGCTTCACTAAGGGCGTAGGCCGTTTTCTCCCTCTGGCCGGAGGTCTGTTCTCTGGTGGCCTGACGCTCTACACCTTCCGTAAGGGAGCCAACCGCCTGCGCCGTCAGCTTAGTGCCCAGCGTCACCTCTTCGACGATGGTGCTATCGATGACATTGCTCTGTCCAGCATCAAGACCTCATTCGTCAAGGCCAACAAGGCAGAGCACAACCCGCAGTTAGTGGAGATGGCCACCATCCAAGCCATGATCAACATTGCCAAGATCAACGACGAGGTGTCGCCTGAGAAGTACCAGACCATTGAGCAGCGTATCGCCGTCTCCAAGTTGGATGCTCAGGACAAGCTCGACCTCATTGCCAACATCGAGTCCGATAAGAGCTACGATGTAGATTTCGATCTGATAGCCACTGACCGTCAGGCAGCTCAGGACACCTACGACAGTATGCTTGCGTTGGTCGGTTTGGATGAAAAGATGACGATGGCCGAGAAAATTTACCTAAGCATGGCCTCCCAGAAGCTTGGCGTCACTGCCCAAGAAAGTGATGCTTGAGTTTTCTATTTGTCTCAGATGTTCCAAATTGTATTAATTTTGTACCGCAAGGCATTTTTTTATTAAAATCCTTGCGGTATTTTTGTTTTTTTATTATTGCTGTCCGCTAAAAGTTGGATAAACCAAGTTCATCAGCGTACCTGCCAAATGGATAAGGACAGCCAGACACTACGAACTGAACATCTATACTCATAACCATTCATATCAGAACCCTTTTACATTCACTGACGGCTGAGAATTCAACTTCGAGGGTTATTGACAGCATAAAGCCCTTGCAATGCTTAACGGGGTAAGGGGAAGGTGGGCTAGAAACAAACATAATCACGTCTATAACGACAAGAGAATTGTCAAATGAAGCACCAGAATGCAAAATTAGTCCCCGTGGCTATTAGTTGCGGATTTTAGGCATTAATTAATAATAATTCACTTTGGTTTTACTCTCCATGAAAGGATGTAACCCACACGCGCTAAAAGCGCCGCCGCCTAATAACTCATAGGTCGTTCTGTCTTGCGGATAGGAGGGAAACGACAGCATCGCCTGCGCGGGGTTGTCCAATATGCAGAAGGGTACCCCCTCAGGGTGCAATAGATTGACCTCAAACGCCCCTCGTTTTTATTCTATGAACTCTATCTCGACGATGCGCAGCTCGTTTTTGGTATCGGCGCCGTTATTGGCCTTGAAAAGGTCGAGCTCACCGGCAGCGGGCTGTGCCACTTCCACGATGCCTCCGAAGGCGTCGCTGTCGGTGCCGGCACCACGCAGGCGAATGGTGATTTCACCGGCATTGACGGGCTTGGCGGGGGTGAGGTGGATGTAACCGAGGCTGCGCTGGGTATTGCCGCTCCAGATGAGTGTTTTGTCTGCATAGACTTCAAGGGGATAGCTGCGCAGGCGCCATCCGGTAAGTTTCAAGCAGATGTCACTGATGACGGCTTTCCGCTCGAGGCGGTATTTAATCCATGCGGTAGAGAGGTGTCCGTCGTTCTTCCATTCGGAGAGTTCGTTGTCATCGAAACTGAAGGAGGCGTGAGCGGCATCGAAGCCGGCAGTAGCGGAAACGATGTTCACGCCGCAGGCCTTGCTGGCATAGGAAGGCGTCGGCGGTGTCTCACCTCGTGAGAGGCAGCAAGGTAGGGAATGGTTTCTGCCGATGGCATCGTCGGGCGTACCGTCTTCGGCGGTCTTTACCTCTATATATGCAGGCTTCAAGCCTTCGGCATAGGCCGAGAGGTTGATTTCACCGGGGTTAGGCGTGGTGCGGATGAGTACGCGGTTGACACCGCACTCAACAGGCAGCGACATAGAGCCGACATAGTTGTCGGATACATTCTTCGTGGCTGCAGCATCGAGCAACCCTGCCGGGCGGTCGTCGTCGGGGCGCTGAAGGCTCTTGTTGTTGCGGGCAGCTATGCCGCCTATCCATTTGCCTTCGCCCCATAAGGCGAAGTGAACGGTGCGGTTGTCGAGCGGACAGCGCCGTCCTTGCTGGTCGAGAACCTCCACCTGGAAGAGCACCATGTCGGCACCATCGGCTTTTGTGCCTTGGGGGTTACTGATAGCCGTCAGCTTGAGCTGACAGGGTTCTCCGGCGGTCTCGAGTTTGTAGCGGCTGCCGTCAGAAGCTACGGCTTCGAGAGTGCCGGGCTGGTAGTGAACGTCATCAAAGGTGAAGAGGTAACGGTAGCTCTGACGGCCCTTGCCCAGCGACCGTCCGTTGAGCAGCAGTTCCACCTCGTCGGCGGTAGATACGACATAGACGGGTTTCACAGTCCCCTGCGGATAGTTCCAATGGCCGATGATATATGTCTGTGGTGTCTCGGGTTCTACCCAGCCGTTCCACATGACCTGATGGGCGAAGAAGGCGTCTTTGGGTATGCGCATGGCATCGGTGACTCCGCTGGTACGGTAGTTGGACTCGCCGCGGTGGTGGGTATTGGTGTCGGAGAATACTATCTTCACGCCGCCCGACGAGACGCGGGTGCCGGTGCCGGGACGCTCGCGCCAGTAGTCGTACCAGCGGCGTACCATCTCAACGGCAAAGTTGTCCATGTTGTGGTTGTAGTCTTTGGCAGGATTGCCGCGGTAGAGCGGCCCATCGCCCTCTTTGTGATACGGGTAGCTCCACTCGTCCCAGTACTTACGCAGCCCTTCGTCGCGGCAGTATTCCATGGCCCACATGGGATGCTTCTTGCTTTTGTTGATGTAGAGCATCTCGCCTCCGTATTCCGCTTCGTCGATGTCGAGCATCTCGCGGCTGCCGATGGCGCGTCCGCCGTAGGGGTCGTATTGGTCACGTATGGCTTTCATCTCGAGCATGTGCTCGCGGCTGATGCTCTCGTTGCCGCACTCATAGAAGAGGATCGAGGGGTTGTTGCGGTTGTAGATGATGGCATCGCGCATCAGCATGGTTCGCTGCTGCCAGCGGGCACCCTCCACGTCCTTCTCGGCATCGCCGGCGGGCATGGCCTGAGGCAGACCGACGCGGTCGCATGACTCGATGTCCTGCTTCCACGGCGTGACGTGCATCCAGCGCACCATATTGCCGCCCGACTCCACCATCAGACCGTTGCTGTAGTCACTGAGCCAGGCGGGTACGGAGAGTCCCACGCCCGGCCACTCGTTCGACGTGCGCTGGGCATAGCCGTGGACCATCATGCAGCGGTCATTGAGCCAGATTTTCCCCTCGCCGAAGCGGGTCTTGCGGAAACCTGTGCGGGTGATGACTCGGTCGTTCTCAGCGGTGGCCGTTTCGAGTTTGTTGCGCAGATATGTCTCTACCGTGTAAAGATATCCATAGCCCCATGACCAAAAATGCAATCCTTGCAAAGCCTGTTCTGCCTTGGCTATGACAGTTTCCCCTGGCTGCAAGGAGAATCGCTCGCTACCATTGAACCCCGCCACCTTGTTGCCCTCGGCGTCCTTCACCACCACGGTAAGGAAAAACGAGCGTGGACGGTTGTCATCGTTCCTCACCTCGCTTTCCACATGGATTACTGCCTTGCGTGCGGCCACATCTATGTCGGTGGCATAGACATACGTCCCTGTCGTTCCAAGGTTCGAGTAAAGGGGCAGTGTCTGGTAGAGCTTGTCGGTGATGTGAAGCCACACGTTCTTGGGCAGTCCGCCGTAGTTGGCGTTGAAGTTGCGGTCGTTCCACTGGTAGCGGCTGTTGAGCGTGCGGTCGCGGTATTCCCATGAGTTGTCGCAACGTACTGCCAGCACGTTCTCTCCTTCAGTTGCAAAAGGTGTAAGGTCGAAGCCGAAAGCCATCACTCCGTTGTCGGAGAATCCCACATGATGGCCATTGAGGTATACGTCAGCACCTTGTCGCGCTCCTTCAAACTCAATGAACACTTTCTTGTGCCCGATGGCGGTCAAAGTGAAGTGTTTCCTGTACCAGACAATGGTATCAGTCAGGTCAACGATGTCTTTTCTGAACGCTTCGTCGCCATTGAATGCGTAAGGTAGTGTGACCTGCTGCCAACGGCTGTCGTCGAATGTCGGCTTTTCTGCACCGGGGTGATGGCCAGTACTGAGTTTCCACTCGCCGTTGAAGTTGTACTTTTGGCGGCCGGTGGTCTGGAATGTGTCGGCAGCACAAATGAGGGTATACGACAAGCAGAGCAAGGCGCAAAGTAGTTTCTTCATATTCTGCTAGTAGTTTGTTTCTGTAGTTTGCTTTTGGGTGTTAGCAGGGTGCCTTATGGAAAAGACACCCTGCCGCGTGGTATCAAGGGATGTTGGGAGTATCCCAGACCTTGGTGGCTGAACAGACGGCGGGCACGGTCTGGTTGCCAATCTTCAGGACGAAGTCGCCCTCTTCCAGCGTCCAGCGTCCGTCGGCTCCGACGAAAGCGAGGTTCTTGGCAGGCAGCTGGAAGGTGACGGTCTTTACCTCGCCTGGTTGGAGCTCGATCTTGGTGAAGTCGCGCAGGCGGCGGTTGTCGGGAACGATGCTGGCCACAAGGTCACTTGAGTAGAGCAGCACGGGTTCCTTGCCGGCACGGCTGCCGGTATTCTTCACGTTGACCGTGACGGTGAGCACGTCGTCGGCAGTGAACGATGCCTTGTCGACCTTTAGGTCGGAGTATTCGAAGGTGGTGTAGCTCAGTCCGTAGCCGAAGGGCCACTGCAGGCTCACCTTGGCATCGTAGTTGTAAGCTCCAGCCATTGTTCCCACCTCCTCGGAGACCTTGTAGTCATAGGTGTTGAGTGAGTTGATTTCACGCGGATAGGTGTAAGGCATTTTTGCCGAGAAGTTGGCGTCGCCAGCAAGAAGGTTTGCCAGGGCGTCGCCGCCGTAGTTGCCTGGAATGAGAATGTCGACCACCGCTTTTGCGAGCGGCTCGATATCGGCGATGAGACGGGGTCGTCCCTCGTTGAGCACAAGGATGATGGGTTTGCCCGTCTTTGCCAGTGCCTTCACGAGGTTGCGCTGGTTCTCACTTAGCCACAGGTTGTCCAGGTTGCCTGGGGTCTCGGTGTAGGAATTCTCGCCGATGCAGGCAACGATGACGTCGGCCTGGGCAGCGGCAGCCACCGCCTTGTCGGTCTGGGGTTTGTTCTCGCTGTAATATTGTCCGTTCTCATCGTAGGTGACTCCCTGCTCGAGGATGATGTTCTCCTTACCGAACTTATTGCAGAAAGCCTCGTATATGGTATTGTATTTTTCAGCTAGGTCCTCGGCCTTGGAACCCTGCCAGGTGTAGCTCCAACCGCCGTGCAGACATCGCATTTGGTTGGCATTGGGACCGGTAAGCAGTATTTTCCTGCCTTTTGCCAGGGGCAGGATGTTGCCTTCGTTCTTCAGCAGCACCTCGCTCTCCTCGGCAGCCTGGAGTGCTTTCCTGGCATGTTCGTCGGAGCCGAATTTCTCGAATCCCTTGCCGCCCGTGTTGGGCTTGTCGAAGAGCCCCAGACGGTACTTGGCACGTAGGATGCGGCGTACGGCATCGTCGATTCGTGACATGGGCACCTTGCCCTCGTTGACGAGTTCCTTCAGGAGGATACAGAATTCCACGCTGTAGGGATCCATAGACATATCGATGCCGGCGTTGATGGCAATGCGGATAGCGTCTTTCTTGTCCTTGGCCACTTTTTCGCGTGAGAACAGGTTGTTGATGTCGGCCCAGTCGGTAACCAGGAATCCGTCCCATTGCAAGTCTTCCTTGAGCCACTTGGTGAGGTATTCGTAGCTGGCATGTACAGGAACGCCGTTGATGGAGCCAGAGTTGACCATCATGGTTAATGTGCCAGCAAGTGCAGCCTGTTTGAAGGGCTCGAAGTATTTCTCGCGGATCATCTGTGGTGCTAGGTAGGCAGGTGTACGGTCCTTGCCAGTCCAGGGGGCACCGTAGGCAAAATAGTGTTTGGTACTGGTGCCTACATGATATTGGTCAATGTGGTTAGGGTCGTCACCCTGATAGCCCTTGATTTCTGCTACTACCATCTTTGAGTTGACAATGGCATCCTCGCCGAAGCTCTCATACATACGCGGCCAGCGGGGGTCGCGGCTCAGGTCAACGACAGGATTGTACACCCAGGGACAGTTGGCTGCGCGGCTTTCGTAGGCAGTTATCTCTGCACCTGTGAAGGCGAGTTCGGTATTGAACGAAGCGCCGATGTTAATGGGCTGTGGGAACAGCGTTCCTCCTTGTGTATAGGTGACGCCATGGTTATGGTCCAGTCCGTAGATATCGGGTATGCCGATATATTTCATCGACTTCTTCTGTATGAGCTGTATCCACTGCTGCCACTGGTCAACGGTAGCGGCACGGGTGCCGGGAGCATTGAGGATAGAACCGACCTTCCATTTGGAAATCAGCGTGTCGAGCATGGTCTCGTTGAGTTTCCATACCCGCTTGGTCTCACCTTGATAAATGTCCACGGGAAATCCTCCTAGCTTGTCGATAATCTGCTGGTCGGTCATCTTCAGCGTCTCATTGACTTCTTCTTTAGATCTGCCATATTGTTGCAGGACAGAACGGACCTTTTCACGGTCAACCTTGGCATTTTCGACAGCCATATTACCCATCACGTCGAGGTTCAGCTCGAGCATCTGGCCAATCTTCTCGTCCAGAGTCATCTTCTTCAGGGTTTTCTCCACTTTCGCCTCCAAGGCAGCATCGCGTGGGATGGCTGGTTTCACACTGTTTTGTGCCTGGATAGCCATGGCTAAACAGGCGGCTGCAAATGTCACAAATTGTTTTTTCATCGTTATCGGTTGTTGGTTTTGCTTGCAAAATTACGAAAAAAGGAGGGAATATCTGTTATCTCACCACCATTTTTTTACCATTTCTGATGTAAATGCCACGAGTGGGTCTTTCCACCTTCTGTCCCTGCAGGTTATAATAAGAGGTGCTGAATGGCTGAGACTGGCTGCCAATTGACTCAATGGCCAGTGCCTCGGCAGGGACGAGATAGGCGGCAGTCACCTTGCAGCTGCTGTTCCAGTCGACCTTCAGTGCATTCAGATGCAGGAAGCTGTCCTTGCGTCTGTTGCCGTCGGTATCGTTCATGGTCATCAAGTCGGATAATGGTACGACAATGGCCTGATACTCTTCGTTCCAATAAGGATCGCGATTGTTGAACGACACCACAATCTGCTTCCAGGGCCCATGGGCAACGAGGCGGTTGGCCAGAATGCGCAGTCCGCTGCCGGAGCCACGGAGCACGAGCCGGTCATACTGGCTCAGGTCGGCAAACTGATTGTGGTCAACATTGACGAAACCGGCGATAGCAGTTCCGCCACCAACCGTCTGTCCCATGTTCCAGTCGACGGTGACTTGTTTGTCCAGGGCTTTTGCGTCCTTGCCGCTGCCGCTCCATTCACAGAACATCTGCTTTGTGAGCTTTACCCAGTCGTCGGGGGCTTCGAAGTCGTCAATGCCTACATAGTCCAGGATGCTTGACAGTACGAAGTCGCTGCGATAAGGGAAATAGTCGTTCAGCAGCCTGCGACGTTCTTTCATGAACTGGTTGTCCACGGTATAGAGCTCACCTTTCGACTGCCAGCGGTGAACATCTCGCCGATAGTCGCCCCATCGTGCTGCCTCGGCATAAACGGCATAGGAAATGGTGTGGTAGAGACTGTCCCACACTTCCACCACAGACTGCGGTCCCAACAAGCCGTCATCGGCCAGCAGCTCTTTGGCACGTTTCTGGTAACGGCGAGCAAACTGCTCGTTTCTCAGCAGATGCTGGAAGATGCCGGACGGAAAACTGCTTCCGTTGTTCAGGCCGAGGATGTTCTCATAGAGGTTCTCGAAGATAATCTCCGTATCCCAGCAGAGGAACTGGAACCCCTGGCTGCTCACACTGTCATTGTTATGCCGGCGAATGGCATACCAGTTGTGATGATCCCAGTCGGTATTGCCTCCATATTGGTTGATAATCATATAGTCTATGAAGTTGTCAACATCGAGCAGCGAGTCACAGAGCAGCTCATAGGCCGCCTGCCCGTTGGCGCTGCCGTCAACTTTATTGGCAGTGTTCACCATCAGGTTCCATGCGTCCATTGTACCTTCCGAGGCCTCCAGATGGTTGCCGCCGTCCTCTTCTATCTTGATGACATCGGTCTCTTCGGTCTTTCCCCCCAAGTGGTCCTTGCCGAACTGGTCGTCCACCCGCTCGGCCAGGTTGTACATTCCCCAATACATGCCGTTGAGGAAGAGGTTCACGTAGAGTGCATTGACGCTGGTACGCCCAATTTTCCTCTGCATGCGGCGGGTCCAGATGTCACGGCTATACTGTGCTTTCTGCCGGTTGCCCTCAGCCCAGTGCTGCCATGAGTTGCCGAAATGGCAGCGCAGTACCAGCTGGTCGAACTTCTTGGGTTCGTTTTCACCAAAGAGAGGATATTTCAGGGTCTTCGGTCCGTATTTCTCTTTGAACACCAATCGGAACGAATGCTTGGGATTCTTCTCTGCGAGCCGTCCGTGACCGCCATGAAGCCGCAGGCCGCAAGTGGTGGAGAGGTCTATTCCCTGGGAGTCTCCGTAGCAAAACATCTCAACGCTGGCAGGGCGTGTCCATCCGTGACCAGTGTCATCGCCGACGGGTGGTCCCGTGAAAATATAGATGCCGCCACGCTCCTCATCGTTCTCATGGCTGAACAGGTTGTCCTTGTCGGTAACGATGGAAACGACGGGCAGGTCCTTCAATCCTTGCAGTATCTTGGGACGCAGTTTTGAGTCGCCAGTCATTTCAGGATCCATGCCATAGTCTGCTTTGGCCGTACCGCTGATCTGCGTGTATCGTCCCCACTCGGCGGGATAGCCCTCTGGCCATTCCGGCTGGCTGAGCACATCGTCCATGAAGAGGAATGTGGCGGTCGTCATGTCGGATGTACGTTTCCCGTCGAGATAGGCGGCAGCTCTGAGGATGGTGGTTCCCTTTACCTGAAGCGGAGCCGTATAAGGCGTGCTGGCTGCAGTAGGCTCGCTGCCGTCCAATGTGTAGCGGATAGTGCTACCGTCGGCCTCGGCCTGCTTGACTGTCAGTGTAAACGGACTGTCATAGATGCCATGAGGATGGCTTAGAGTAAGAGGCTGAGCACGGAGCGCAGCGCTAGATAAGAATTGACAGATGAAAAGAGACAAGCCTATCAGGTTCCGTTTTGTTATCATATAAGACATTGATTTAGTTTTTCTATTCTATTGGTTCTACATGAACGGCTATGTGGGTATGTTCGCCATAGTGTTCTCTCAGCACATTCTCCACCTTGGAAGCCTTGTCGTGAGCCTCGTGCAGGCTGATGTTCCCGTCCATCAGGATGTGCAGTTCTATGGCGTAGTGGTTGCCCAGTCGCCGCGTGCGCAGTTCGTGTGGCTCTGTTACTCCTGGCACAGAAGCAGCCAGTTTCAGTATCTCCTGTTCCACCTCGTCGGGTAATGACTGCTCCATCAGGTCGCCAACGCCATTGCGCAGCAGACTGACAGCCACCTTCGCGATAAACACGCCCACAACGACGGATGCAAGCGGGTCGAGCACTGTCCACCGCTGTCCGAAGAAGATAGCTCCTCCAATACCTGCAGCAGTGCCGATGGACGACAGTGCATCGCTGCGGTGATGCCAGGCATTGGCCTCCACGGCCTGCGATTTCAGCTGGCGTGCTTTCACCATAGAGTACTGATACACACCTTCCTTCAGAACCACCGACAGCAGTGCTGCCCACAGGGCCAACAGGTCGGGAGCCACCAGTTGCTCGCCATTCCACCATCTGTTGATTTTCGTAACGCCATGGTATATAATCCCTATGGCCACTATCAGCAGAGTCAGGCCTATGACGGTCATGGCCAGTGTCTCGTATTTGCCATGCCCGTAGTCGTGCGACCTGTCCTCGGGTTTGTTGCTGATGCGTACAAACAACAGCACAATCAGGTCGGTCACGAAGTCTGACAGGGAGTGGACCGCATCGGCTATCATGGCAGCACTTTGTCCCACAATGCCTGCCACGAACTTAAAGAGAAGCAGTACCACGTTTACTGCTCCTCCCACTAGGGTTACCTTGTAAATCTCTTTACTGCGTTCCATTTCCCTAATTCATAAGGGTCTGCAAAAGTACAAAAAAAACACGATACACAAAAGAATATCTTTGAAATAATTGCCAAAAGACTACAAATTTGAGTTTCCCATTCTATGAAGGATGTAGCCCACTGACGCCTTCAGCGTCTGATACCCCATTTACCTTCGTGCGTTGAAATGACGGTGTAGGGAGGTGTTGTTTCCGCTTTTCGCATGTTTTTTTGAAGGTTTGTGGCATGAAATGTGACGAAGTTGGGCTGTATCGGCAAAAAAAAGGGAAAAATCCTTGGTGTTGCTGTCAGTTTTTTGTAACTTTGGCAGCTGAAACCAACTTTCAGCTCTGTGTATCACCGTATTCTACTGACCCTGTTGATGGCTTTCTGCCTGTTGCCGGCAACGCTTGCTCAGAGCGAGCAGTGCCGCGACACTACTACGCACCTTAGGCTGCAGCGCCAGATGCTGGAGGCCTGTAAAGGCGACGATGCCGCCGTGACGGATGCCGCCGTGGCCGAATATCAGTCGCATGCCTCGGACGAGGGTGATATGGAGGCCTATTATAACGGATGGTTCAACAAGATACTCTATGAGCTGAACCGCATGCACATCTATGAGGCCTACCAGATGGTGCAGGACATGCGCCATGACATGGAACACGACCACAAGGCCACCGAAGAGCGCTACCTGGTGCCCAACATGCTGGGACAGATATTCAATGCGTGCGGTTATTACCACGGCGCCATGGAACTGTTCAAGGAGGCTATTCAGCAGGTGAGGGGCACACACTATGAGGCATCGGTGCTGAACACCATCTACCTGGGCATGGCCCACACCTGTCTCAGCGAGGACACGAAGCAGTCGCTGCACTGGATAACGGAATACGCGATGGAGGTGGAGAAACACGCCGACAACGGACGCTACTACCGCAACATGGCCAATGCCTATGCGTTCAGGAGCATACTCGATTTCAAGGACGAGCGCTATGACGACTGCCGCAGGAACTGCCAGGAGGCCCAGGCCATGGAGAACCGCAACCAGTCGGGATCGCAGGGCACCTTCTTTTCCTATATGAGAATCTACCGGAGTGTACTCGAGGGCAACATCGACAGCGCGCTGACGGCAGCACGCTACCTGGCCATACACAAGGACCGCTATCTGGTGATGCGCGACATCTACCACTACTGCCACCAACCCTTAATGGCATCGAAGGTGATGCACCAGCTGACCCACCTGCGCGACTCGATTACGGGCATCATGATCACCGAGAACATCAGCAAGTCGGAAGCCGAGGTGAGGCTGGCCAACGAGCACCGCGAGGCCACAGAACGGCTGAACGTGATGCTGACCATTGCCATTGTCTTCACACTGCTGTTCATACTGGTACTGATAATCAACATGCTGAACCGACGACAGTACCAGAAACGGCTGCTCGAGAAGAACCAGCAGCTGAGGAAAGCCACAAGCAAAGCCCGCGAAAGCGACCGCATGAAAACGGGATTCATACGCCATGTGAGCCATGAGCTGCGCACACCACTGAACATCATCAACGGTTTCACGCAGGTGCTCACCAACAAGGACATGCCCCTCAGCGACGAGGAACGCCACCAGGTGGCCGTCACCATGGAAGAGAACACTCAGCACATCATTTCGCTGGTGAACAAGATGATCATCATGGCCGACGAGGATGCCACCGACATAAGGAGCAACCTGCATAAGGTGAACTGCATAAAGGCATGCCAGCAGGCCATCGTCGCCATGCCGCCCGTCGATGCCACAAAGGTAAAGGTGGAACTGCACACACCGGTGCCTGACAACCTGTGCATCACCACCAACGCGGAGTGCCTGAAACACATGCTGGGATGCCTGCTGGAGAATGCCACCAAGTTCACCGAGAAAGGCAGGATAGCCCTGACGGTGGAACAGAAGCCGACGGACGGAGGGAACGTACGCTTCATAGTGGAGGACACGGGATGCGGCATCAGCCAGGAGGCGCAGCCCTTTATCTTCGACCGGTTTACGAAAGGCGATGAGTTCAGCAAGGGGCTTGGACTAGGATTGGCCTATTGTTATGAGACGGCACAGAAACTGGGGGGTGGGCTGGAACACGACACTGGCTACTCCCACGGCACACGCTTCATCATTACACTGCCCCTCAGCTGTTCCTGAGCAAGGGGAGCCATGATCACGTCTTTCCGTGTGGAGAGGCGGACGCAGGGTGATGCAGGAATTAGTATTTATTAACAGCAATGGATGCAAGATTGACCTGTTTCATCAGTTATAAGACAAAGAAACGCAAAAAACAGGAAAGATGAAAGTGAGATTCTACCGTTGGTACAACGCTGTTCTGACAGCCCTGCTGTCGATGCTGGGCTATGGATGCTCGTCGGACGAGCCCGATATGTATGGCACCCCTGTAGCGGAGTATGGTGTGCCTTATGCTACTTATATGGTGGAGGGCACTGTGACCGATGAGGCCAATAACCCGATACAGGGTATCAAGACGTCGATCAAGGGTATCTTCCCTAACGGCGACAAGGTCTACGTCGATGCCGTTGACTCTGTTCTGTCGGATGCATCAGGCAAATATCAATTGAGATACAGAGGAATGGATCGTCCTGACTACAAACTGACGGTCGAGGATACGGACGGCGAGGCCAATGGCGGCGAGTTCCTCAGCGACACACTCGATATTGACTTTGGCAGAGCCGTGAAGGTGAAAAACGGTGATGGTGCATGGAATGGCGGTGAATACATGATACAGCAGCCAGTGAGACTGAAGAAGAAGCCATGAAGCCCACTCCACTGACCATCAAGAAGAGACTCGCCCTGGAGCTGTGGCGGCAGCAGGAGAACCTGGCTAGAAGGGAACACCCGCTGAGACAGCTGTTCTGGGAGTGCACACTGCGCTGCGACCTGAAGTGCCGACACTGCGGCAGCGACTGCAAGATGAAGACCGACGGGCGCGACATGCCGAAGGAGGACTTCCTGCGGGTGCTCGACAGCATAGCGGCGAAGACTGATCCACACAAGGTGTTTGTGATTGTGTCAGGAGGTGAGCCCCTGATGCGGCAGGACATCGAGGAATGTGGCAGGGAGATTTACGGGAAGGGGTTCCCATGGGGCATGGTGACCAACGCCCTGCACCTGACGCCGCAGCGCTGGCAGCGACTGCTGCAGGCAGGCATCCACACCATGAGCATCAGTCTGGACGGACTGGAGGAAGACCATAACTGGATGAGGGGCAACAGCCGGAGCTTCAGCATGGTGAGCCACGCCATCGACATGCTGGTGGCTACCAAGGGCTTTGTCTTCGACATCGTTACCTGCGTGAACCGACGCAACTACGGGAAACTCGATGAAATCAAGGAGTTCCTGATTGGCAAGGGCGTAGGCCGTTGGAGGATTTTCACGGTCTTCCCAGTAGGACGGGCAGCCCTTGACCCCCAGATGCGTCTGACCAACGAGGAGTTCCGTGGGGTGTTCGAGTATATCAGAAGAACACGCGAAGAAGGCCGCATACGGGTGGACTATGGCTGTGAGGGGTTCCTCGGCAACTATGAGGGCGAGGTGAGGAACCGGCTCTTCGCTTGTCAGGCTGGCGTGACGGTGGGATCGGTCATGGCCGACGGTGCCATTGCCGCCTGTGCCAGCATACGTGCCGACTACAACCAGGGAAACATCTACCGCGACGACTTCATGGAGGTATGGGAACACCGCTATGCTGCCTATCGTCAGCGCGAATGGATGCGCAACGGCGAGTGTGACGGTTGCAAGTATTTCCGCTACTGCCAGGGCAACGGCATGCATCTGCGCGATGGCGACGGCAGGCTGTTGCTCTGCCATCTTCATCGGCTTGAAGCTGAGTAGGAGGAACAAGAAGTGTTCCTGCTGTCACACTCCACAAACCATCAGGTCATTTTTCCCAATGGAGCACCGAGCCGTTGCGGCGGGCGGGGTCGGGACCGGCATAGTCCGCGGAATAGGGACTGCCGGTGGTGGGGCTCTTGCCCAGATAACGGTGGTTCTTCAGCGACAGCAGCATGAAGTCGTGGTCGAGGAAGTCCTGCCAGAGGAACGTCGTGCGGTCGATGTCGTCGGTGGTGGGGAGGACGGTATTCCCATCGGATGATGCGGCAGGGGAGAGCGACGGGGTGAAACGGACGTCGCCAGGCAGCCCGTCACCATAGACCTTCAAGTAGCGACCGTCGGCACACTGGAGTGCCACCCTGCCCTGTCCACGGTCGATGACCTTGAAGCGTGTCAGGTCGCTCTTGTCGCCGCTGTGGGTGTCGTAGAGCACGCCATGCTTCAAGGCGATGGCTGGACGGCCGGTGGCCTTGTTGATGATGCGGATGGTCTTGCCATAAGGGATGTTTGCGCTGCGGTCGGCATAGGGCTCGTCGACAGTGAAGTTGTCGAACTCGGCATAGCCGCCCTGCTTACCTTTTATATTGAAGGCGAAGAGGGCGTGGCGGGAGCCTTGGAAGGAGATGAGCTGATAGCTGAGCGGCATCGTGCGGCCGATGGTATGGAAAGTCTTGCCGTCGGTGCTGTAGGCATATTGTGCTTGGTCATTGTCGTAGTCACCATTCATGCGAAGGTAGATCTTCCCATCGGATAAACCGACAGATACGGTGACGGTGTCGTTGGTCAGCTGTTCAAAGCAGCGGAGTGAGAGTTGGTTGCCCTGCTTGACAAGGCCAACCCACGAACAGGGCACGTTGATGTTGCCCAGTCCGCATACGTCACCGTCCTTCATGCCCTTGGTGTAGAGTTCGACGGTGGTAACGGACTTCGGTCCGATAACGCGCTGGGTCAGGGTGTTACGTGCCCACATGAGCTGCTCGGCAGGCTGCGACTGAATGCGCAGGCGGCCGCCATGGAGGCTCCATAGCTTGTCGTCGGGGTTGTGGTTCCACTGCCAGACGGGTTTCAGACCGGGACCCTGTTGGCGTTTCGTGGAATAGTTGAAGTCGTCGCTGCGGTCGTAGGGTGCACGCAAGGGCTGGGGCTCCTCGCCGACGGAGTAGCAGCCCAGCTTGGTGCCGGGCATGAACCACGTGCGGGGCGCGCGGCCGAGGTTGCCCTTCAGTCCCACCATAGGCCAGCCGTCCTCCCACGTCATGGGCATGAGGCAGACAGTGCGACCGATAGAGTGGAAATCTTGCATGAAGAGTGCCCACCACGAACCGTCCTTATACTGCACGATGCCACCCTGATGGGCATTGGTGCAGGCGGTGGCGTCCTTGTCGACAGGGCCGAGCTGGAACTTCGTGCCGTCCTCGCCAATGCGGTACTTCGTGCCACGAGGCACCTGAGTGAGCGAGGCGGCATGGTAGCCGTAGGTCTCGTCGGCGGTGATGACGCGTGTCTCGTAAGGCCCCCAGATGCTCTTCGAGCGCGAGCAGAGTGTGCGGCCGTTGGGCGAGTAGTCGGTGGAGATGAGGTAGTACATGCCATCAATCTTGTACATGTGGTGGCCTTCGCCCACTCCGTTGCCTTCGGGTATGATGACGCGCTCGGTGCCATCGATGGGACCGCTCATGTCGGGTTTCAGTTCGGTGCATTTCACCGTGCCGTAGCCGTGGATGGCATAGATCTTGCCGTCGTCGTCGAACAGCACGCCGAGGTCGTAGATGTTACCCTTCATGTTGTGGTGGGTCCACGGGCCACGGATGTCCTTCGCCGTATAGCACTGCAGACCCTTGCCGTTGACGTTGCTGAAAACGTAGAACTGGCCGTTGGCATAGCGGATGCAGGGAGCCCAGATGCCCTGACCGTAGATTTCCTCGTGGTTCTTCAGCGAGAAGCGGTCTTCGGTGAAGTCGAAGCGGTCGAAACAGTAGGAGGCGAACTCCCAGTTGACCAGGTCTTTCGAATGGAGGATGACCAACCCCGGCACAGCGTGCATAGTGGTGCCAGCCAGATAGTAGTCGTCGCCCACGCGCAGGATATCGGGGTCGGAGAACTCGTCGTAGAACAGGGGATTCGTAAAGGTGCCGTTGCCGTTGTCGGCAGTCCACGACTTGGGCTGTGCCTGGGCATTTAGGGTGCCGAAGGCTACAAGCGCGATACATAAGATCTTAAGTTTGTTCATAGCTCTTGGGGTTGTAGTTAGCTTCATGTCTGCAAAGTTACGGCTTTTTCTTCACACTGGCAATATCTTCCCGTGTTTTTTTTGGTTTTGTGTGTTTTATTTTTGGCCTGAAAAAGGCTGATTGTTTGGTGGAACCGGAAAAAGGTTGTAACTTTGCGGCGGAAGTTTTTAAGGAATGAGATATGAAAACAGATATGAAACGGTGGGCGGCTGACATCATCAGCCAGAAGCGAGTGGCGGCAGTGCCGGTAATGACCCATCCGGGAATAGAGCTGACAGGTCACACGGTGAGGCAGGCCGTGAGCGACGGACGTGTGCATGCCGAGGCCGTGGTGAGGCTGGCAGAGAGGTGGCCGTCGGCGGCTGCCTGCACCATGATGGACCTGACCGTCGAGGCCGAGGCGTTCGGCGCTGAGATAGCTTTCAGCGACGAGGCCGTCCCGTCGGTGGCGAGCCTGCTGCTGACAGATGTAGAAAGCATCTATGAGTTGAAGGTACCACAGTTGTCGGCAGGGCGTATTCCGCAGTACCTGAAGGCCAGTCTGCTGGCATCGGAAGCCATTGCCGACCGCCCGTTGCTGGGTGGTTGCATAGGGCCGTTCTCGCTGGCAGGACGTCTGTACGACATGTCTGAGATGATGGTGCTGACCTGTGAACATGCCGATGCCGCCCACGTGCTGCTGCAGAAATGTACCGATTTCATCGGGAAATACTGCGAGGCGCTGAAGATGACCGGTGCGAACGGTGTGCTGATGGCAGAGCCTGCTGCCGGGCTGCTCTCGAACGAGGACTGCAGGGTGTTCTCCTCGCAATACGTAAGACAGATCGTGGAACGGGTGCAGGATGATGGCTTCATGGTGGTGCTGCACAACTGCGGCAATCAGGGACACTGTACCAAGGCCATGGTTGAGACGGGCGCTGCCGCCTATCATTTCGGCAACAAGTGCAGCATGGAGGATGTCATCGCGGACATACCCGCCGATGCCCTTGCCATGGGCAACCTCGATCCAGTCTCGCTGTTCAAGGACGGCACGCCGGAACAGATGCGGGAGGCTACGCTCCACCTGCTCGAACGGATGCGCCAGTATCCCAACTTCGTGATTTCAAGCGGATGTGACACACCACCGCATACGCCGATTGAGAATGTGGAAGCGTTCTTTGGTGCATGCGCCAAATGGAATGAGGCAGTTGGCAAGTGACACGAGGAATGACACAGAAGACACTGACATACGAACAGCTGGGAATAGACCCTGTCGACATGTACGAGGCGATGGGGTACGGAGGTGCTCTGCCCGACGAGGCTACGCTCAGCGAAACGCAGGCCATAGTAGACGAGGTGCGGAGGTGGCTGCGTCCGCAGTTCTGCTTCCTGATGATGCGCGAGCTGCCTGCCTTTGAGATGGGAAAGATCATAGAGCACCAGCTGAAAGGCTCAGAGGCGTACTGTCTGTTCATATGTACAGGCGGTGTGGAGTATGAAGCCTATCAGCAACGGCTGAAGCAGGAGGGCGACATGGTACGGGTGTTCATTGCCGACTCACTGGGTTCGGTCATTGCCGAGAAATGTGCCGACCAGATGGAAAGAGCTGTACAGGAGAGCATCGACAAGCTGGGATGGCATCATACCAACAGGTTTTCGCCAGGTTACTGCGGTTGGCACGTCTCGCAGCAGCAGCAGCTCTTTCCACTGTTTGAGGGAAAGACCTGTGGCGTGAGGCTGACAGAAGGCTCGCTGATGGTGCCTATTAAGAGTGTAAGCGGCGTAATGGGTGTGGGCAGAAACGTGAGCAGGCAGGATTACACCTGTGGCCTTTGTGACTTTGAGAAATGCTATAAAAGGAAATTGAAGTTTCCGAGGTAATCAGACTTTCAGGAATCAAGGGGACAGGTTTTTGAATGAATTCAGCGAATTCATTCAAAAACCTGTCCCCTTGATTCCAATTTGACATACTGAGACAAACGGATATTTTTCCTCCAAACTTTGGAGGATTGGGGAAATTGTCGTATCTCTGAGCTTCGCTCGAAGATAGGCTGCATCTCGGAAGCAAAAATAAATCGCGATTTATTTTGTGTTTCTCTCGATTTGCACTATCTTTGCAGCCAGAAAGGTATAAAAATGTACGATTATGGAAGCAATTACTTTCACCCCGGCTCAAGTACAGGTGCTCAATTTGGTATCCCGCATCAGGACGACCGTAGGCTTGGAAAAGCTGCGGAAGCAGCTGGCAGCGTTCTACGCCCAGCAGATAGACGAAGAGATGGACGCGCTCTGGGAGAGCGGCCAGTTCGATGAAAAGCGCATGCAGGAGCTGCGAGGCTCGCACTTTCGCACACCTTATAATAAGTAAGTGAGCGATGAACCCCGTAGTGATCGACACGAACTGCCTGCTGCAGATCATCTCCCGCCGCAGCCCCTATCGCCCAATATGGGACGCTTTCCTCGCCGGGCGCTTCACGCTCTGCGCGTCGGACGAGATCCTGGACGAGTATCAGGAGATACTTGAGCAGCAGATTACGCCGACGGTGGCCGAGAACGTGGTGATGCTGATACTTAACCAAGAGAATGTGCAGCTCGTTGACCCGCACTTCCGCATGGGCATCATCACGGCCGACCCGGACGATAATAAGTTTGTGGATTGTGCCTTTGCTGCCGGTGCCGACTATTTAGTGTCGGAGGACAGCCACTTCCGCGTGCTCCACGACACACCTTTCCCGCACCTGAACCTCGTCACGCTCGACGAGTTCATGCAGACAAGGCTCATCAAGGAGCAATAGCACCAGACATTCCCCCTCATAAAGGAAAGAAGAAGAATCATGGGGACAGGTTTTTGAATGAATCCACTGAATTCATTCAAAAACCTGTCCCCTTGATTCCACTTCGCATTCGTGTAATTCGAGTAAATCGTGGTGATTATGATGCCTGCGTGAGATACCTTTAAAGGAGTTGTCAACTATTTCTGCAAAGAATCATACATGAATTTTTTTATCAGAGGGTGACACGCTGACACAACCACGATAAATAAAGGGCTGACAACGTTTTTAAGGGTGACACACGCTGACACAAGGGTGACACAATCCGAAAAGGTGCCTTTTTAGCTCAACATCCTGGTTTTAAACTGTTTACCTATGCCTAAAGCATGATCAGTAGCGACATGGAGCATTACCTAAGGTAACGTGCGTCGTTACTTTAGGTAACGGCTCGTCTTACCTTAGGTAACGTGGCATTCAGCCAAGGCTCGGCCTAATGACTGATTTGAGTATGACACTAAAGGGTGTTTAGTATGATACTAAAGGATGTTTAGTATGACACTAAAGGATGTTTAGTATGATACTAAAGGGTGTTTAGTATGATACTGGAGCATTAGCTCTATAATGCCGAGCGAGAGTGAATTCAACGAAGTCAATTTAACGAATTCTTTTCTACCACAGATTTTAGGGATTAAACAGATTTTGGCTGCGCTGTGTCATGCTATTTACTGCGAGCACTCGTGGGTCTTCGACAAATCTCACCGATTCTTTCGGATGTCACGGATTTTATCCGCGCGTAGCAATCTGTGCAATCCTTCATCAATCGCCGCTTTGCTGCTGAAATCCAATAAAAGAATCCGAGTAATCTATGCAATCTGTGGTAGAAAAGAATTCGTGTAATTAGTTAAATTCGTGGTAGTTTTCTCTGTATTCTGACGGTGTGATACCATAGCGGCGCTTGAACTGTTCGCGCAGGTTGGCAGGTGTGAAGCCTACCTCACATGCTATCTCGGCAATAGTCATCTCAGGATGATGAGTGATGAGTTCGTCGGCTTTTTCCATACGGATGTCGTTGATGTACTGCGGAAAGGTCATGCCTTGAGCGTTAGTATTGAGCAGTCTGTTCAGATGGTGTCTGCCTATGCCGAAGCGCTGCATGATGTTTTCACGCATCAGGTCTTTGTTGGCATAGAGGCGTTCTTTGCGTATAGTTGAATCAATAGTCAAAAACAAATTTTTAGTTTTCATCTCAGTTAAAGAATATAACTTTTAGCTGCAAAGTTAGCCAAAAATCGATGGAAACAGGCTAAAATATATGCACGCTTTTGGTACATGACCCAAATGCGTGCATAATAAGCGTTTAAAAGGAGTGCTCTTTTACAAGTTTTGGCGATATTCGGCGGGAGACATGCCATATTTCTGCTTGAACTGTTCGCGCAGGTTGGCAGGTGTGAAGCCCACCTCAGAAGCAATGGCGGTGAGGGTCATGTCGGGTTTTTCACTAAGCAGATGGAGTGCCTCCCGCAGGCGAATATTGTTGATGTATTGTGGGAAGGAAAGTCCGTCGGTATGTTGGGAGAAGAGTTCATTGAGGGTGTGGCGGCTGATACCGAAGCGTTCGCAAATGTCCTGACGCTGCAAGGCGGTATTGGCATAGAGGCGCTCAGAGCGGATGGTGGAGTCGATGATGCCGAACATTTGCTGCGCATTCTCTTTCCTTTCCTCTTTCCTCTCTTCTTCTCCAAGCATTTCTTTCGGCTCGGACGGCGTACTATTGATCATACGGACCAGTGCTTGGTTTTTCTCGCTGACAATGCGCTTCTGGCGGAAGAAGTAGAGGGCGAAGGCAATAGCCAGCATAGCAACAACAGCGATGGCGATGCTGACGATACGTGAGCGTTCGGCTTCAGCCTCGTTCTCTTGTATCATTAACTGCTGCTCTTGTGCGTGGTAGCGGGCGGCGTAGTCGTGGGCTTCGCTTCGGTGCAGGCTGTCGCTGACCACCTTGAAAAGGGCAGCGTAGCGCTTTTGGAAATCATAGGCCTCGGCTATTCTGCCTTTGGCATGGGCAGCCTTGGCACGGGAACGGAGTATGATGGCATAGTCTTCGTTCAGTGTGTCGCCGGCCATACGGCGTTCCACCTCATCGTAGGTGGCCAGTGCCTCATCATACATGCCCAGTTCCATCTGCGCAGGAGCTATCATGCGTCGGGCTGAGAACGTCTTGCCGTAGTTGCTGTTATCAAAGAGGAAAAGGTATTCGCGCGCTTTCTGAGCGTCAGCCGCTTGGCTTTGTTTGTTACCAGCGGGACGCAAGTTTTTTTCACTATTCACTTCCCCCTCTTCACTTAATAGGGCATGCGCATGCGCCATGAATCCCCATGCCTGTGCACGGCTAAAGTCAAGATAGCGGTTGCGGTCGCTGGGATTATCGCTCCACGACAGACGGTAGCTGTCCTCAGCGTAGTCCTTGGGGTGCTGTTCGTAGTGGTCGAGGCGGTCGAGGGTGCGCTGTGCCAGAGGAATGACTTCGGCATAGCGTTCCAAGTCGTTGAGAACACTGATCTTGCGCTTCACGGCAATGATGAAGGCATCCATGCGGTCTATGCTGCCAGGAGAGTCAAGGTGGCTGATGGTCTCGTCGAGCTTCTTGAGCCCTTCGTCCACCTGACCTAAATGGGTCATCAGCATCCCTATCTCAGCCTCCATGCGCCAGTGTTCAGTCACTTCGCCCTGTTGCTGACAAAGCTCGGCCTTTGTCAAGGACGGGGTCTCCATGGCGTATAAACTGAAACCTAACGGATATAAGAATTACATATTCGAGATCGGTGGATTTGATATTTCGTTCGGCGTCGGATACTACGAGTTCACTGCCCCTGAAGGCAAGAAGTTTGCCAAGATTGTGCTCAACGGCACAGGTTCGAACTACGGTGACTGGAATTATGTGAAGACTAACGATTATAATGGTGATTACACCATGACATGGGAGGGCGATGAGCCCGCAGCCGTTGTCAACACCGGTACCAACAGTACGAACTTCTATGTAATGAGCCCCACAACCTTCCAGTTCTACTTCGCCGAGGAAGGTATCGAGCTGACGCCCGACGCCACACGCAAGGTCTGGACACTCGATGCGATGCCCGCCGGCGACGTCGAGCTGCAGGTGGAATACTACCCCGGCATGCTCACCCTCAAGTCGAACAACGCCGAGTGGGGCACTTTGGAGCTGGCTGGCACTGGCGGCAGCTCGACCGAGCCTACCGACACATGGAGCAGCACAACATGGGCAGACTGGACTACAAATATAGATTCCAAGACAGTAGGAGATATTACCATCTCAACTACTGGCAGTGTCAGGGGAACTTCAAACGGTCTGTCAGTCTGGGTGTTTGAAAATCAAAATCAGGAACTCATCTTCAGCACCACGGGCGACGGCTTCACCCGCATCGAGATGACATCGAATTCTGATTACGATCCTGGTAATGGAAGCTACCATGGTTACCCGAACATCCAGCCCGCCGACGGCTGGACCTTCGAAGGCAAGAGCGCCGTATGGGAAGGCGAAGCCACTAAGAACCTGACGCTCCAAAGCTGCAGCACCACAGTAGTAAGTCTCGCCTTCTATCGCGGCGGTAGTCTGCCCGAGGGCGTGGAGCTTGACACAGACGGCAATATATACGTGAAGAAGGAAGCCAAGGTGAAGGCCGTGCCCGCCGAGGGCTTCCACCTCGTCAGCCTGAGTGACGGAACCAACAGCTACGACGTTGACGCCGACGGCATCGCCACCGTCACCATGCCCGACGGCGATGCCGACCTCACCCTCACCGCCACCTTCAGCGACGAGTACGACCTCGCCTTCAACGCTGCCAATGCTAACACCATCCAGGCCGGCAAGGCCACCGTCAAGGTAGGCGACGCCGCCAAGACCCTCGACGAGGAAGGCCAGCTGAAGCAAGTGAAGATGGGCTCGAAGGTCACCCTCACCGCTGCAAATGGCTACAAGTTCCGCAAAGTGGAGGCAACAAAAGGCATCTCGACATTGAAGAGCGTCAAGATTGGCAACTACACCGTCTACTATGCCGAGGGAGAAACCTGGTATCAGGCCTTCTGGCGCGATGAAAACAATAACTGCGGCTTGGAGACCAGCGTAGGCCGTGTATTCACCTACGGTAATAAAAGTCTTCGTGATTCTGGTGGCGATGTATATGCAGACGCAGTAATCAATCCGAGCAAAGGCTACTACATCGCTGATTAACCCCCTCTCGCGAGAAAAGAAATGAACGAAAAAGTAACAATAAAAACAAAAAGATTATGATACACAATATATCGAGATATCTATTGACGCTCGTCGCGCTCTTCGCAATGACGGCGGGCGCATGGGCCGACGAAGGCATCGTTTGCACCGCCGACGACCTCGGCAAGGTGATCTGCACCGACGGCAGCATCTATGCCACAGTCTCCGCAGCCACCGCAGCTGGTAAGACCGCCGTGGCCAAGATTTTCGTCATCAACACCCAGAACAAGTCTGGCATGGCAATGGCACTGGCCGATGAAGGTGAGTTAAATTGGTCAACAGCTCAATCCCAATGCTCTGGCAAGACCCCAACCGTTGCTGGCGCTACATGGAAGTTCCTAGGCACACGGGAATGGAAGGCGTTGGTCAATGCTGCAGGCGGCGGCGAAGCCTTGCGTACCGGATTCGCGAGCGTCGGAGGCACAGACATGCAGAATGGTATATATTGGATAAATGCTGACGGTGATGCCGATTGGAGGAAGGCGGTTTATTACAACTTCACTAACGGGGAATATGCCGAAGATTTCCAGACAACTTCTCACCTTGTCCGTGCAGCTCTCACCTTCAAAGTAAAAGAGCTGATAACCCTCAGCGAGGACAGAAAGACGGCCACGATAGAGAGCATGCCCGGCAGCGACGTCACCGTAGATTACGAGCTGGTGCGCGACATGGAGGTTGACATGACCACATCGGTGGGCGACGGAACAGACGGCTACCGCATTCGCCTGAAGAAGAACGAGCAGGGTAAGTACGTGCCCGCAGAGATGACCCCGCAGGCCATGGCATCACTCATCACCGTAACTGACAACATTGAGAATGCCGACCTCACCAACATGACCGACTACACCATCGGCATCTTCGCAGTAGATGAGCAAAACCAGCCCACCGGCGCGGCCATCGGTTTTGCCAGCCTCGCCCCTGGCAGCTATGTAGCCATTGCCACCGCCGCTGATGGCTCCACCTACGAGGGCACCACGGCACCAAGCAACGTCTTCGTGCTCTATGAGAAGCACATCACCGTGGATCCCGTGGCCGGCACCGAGCTGGTTTACAACGGCCAGCCGCAGGCACTGGCAGCTGACGCTGAGTGCGAGGGCGGCGAGATGCGCTACTCGCTTGACGGCGAGACGTGGAGCGCAGAGATGCCCACCGTCACCGACGCCGGCACCTACACCCTGTACTACAAGGTGGTGACGGGCGACGACGACCCCGACACGAATTACAGTATGATTGAGAACATCGTCGTGGCCAAGGCCGAGCTGGCAAGCGCCACGCTGGTGAACGCCACGCTCATCTACGACACGTTCAACCACCTGCCGCTGACGGCTGAGGTGAGCGAGGTGAAGGCCGGTGCTGAAGGCACCCTCACCGTACCCGCCGAGGACTACACCGTGAGCAATAACACAGCAACGGACATGGGCGACTATACCGCCACCATCACCGCCAAGGCCGACTCGAAGAACTTCACCGGATCGGTGAACGTAGACTTCAGCATCGTGAAGGAGATGCTGTTCGTCGACAACGACAACGTGCCCGTCACCGTGACCGCTGACCCAGAGGCCCAGACCGTGACCATCGACGAGATAGGCAAGCCTTTGAGCGGTACCGTCATCCACATTCCCGCCGAGATCAACGGCTTCAAGGTGACGAAGATTGCCGCCGGTGCATTGGGCGACGAGGTGACCGACATCTACATGCCCGACACCGGGGAGGAGCCCATCCTGGTTGAGGCCGGCGCATTCCCCGCCTCGGCTATCATCCACACCACGCTGGCCCTGCTCGACGACTATGCCCTGATGAGCGGCCTGCAGCCGAACTATGAGGCTACGAAGGTGATGACTACCGTGACACCTGCGAACAGGTACTGGAGCTTCTCGTGCGGCGTGGACGTGCTGCTGCCCGAGGATCTGACGGCCAACCGCGTTGAGCTGATCAACAACAACGAGGTCAACTACAACAACCTGACGAAGGAGCAGCTGGACATGGACGGCGAGCGTGTGCTGAAGTCGAACAATGGTATCCTGATGCTGGGTGAGGCCGGCAAGGCATACGACCTCGTGGCACATCCAGGCCGCCAGGCCAGCGGCAGCGCCATCAGCACCGACGATGCCAAGGACTACGGGACGAACCTGCTGGTGCCCGTCATCGTGCCCACTCACTTCGAACCCGCTGACTACTACGTGCTGAAGAACGGACAGTTCTGCGCCATCGAGGACAACGACTCGAAGACACCTGCCTGCAAGGCCGTGCTGAAGAAGCCTGCCGGAGCCGCCCTGGCCCGCGTGCTCAACATTGTAGCCGGCAGCGGCGTGACCGGTCTGGATGCTGTCATCGACACAACTGCCGACAACGAGACATGGTACGACCTGAACGGCCGCAAGCTCGACGAAAAGCCCACGAAGAAGGGTCTCTACATCAAGAACGGCAAGAAGGTTGTGATGAAGTAAGAACCGGCCCCCGGTATCAGAAAGTAATGATCAAAAAGTAAAAGAATCAAAGCAAATAAAGATATGAAAAAGATCAAGAGAATGATGGCCATACTGGCAGCAGCAGCTGTCATGAGTGGCTGCGGGCCTTTTGTTGACATGCCCGTGATAGACGAAGGCCGCCCGGTGGAAATCCTCGGCTTGTATGCCGACCAGCTGGTCGACGGCAAGGCAGTGCTGATAGTAGGCGACAAGATGTACCTGCGCGTACAGCTGAACGCCGGCCAGGGAGTGGCACAGATAGTGTTTATGTCGACCGATGAGTCGGTGGCCACCGTCACCTTGGACGGCGTCGTCGAGGCAGTAGGCCCCGGACAGGCAGAGATCTTTGCCTTCGCCGACAGTAACTCCTCGGTATTGAAGGGCTTCACGGTGACAGTGACAGACGACAAGCTGATCATCAACGAAGAAAAGAAGGTGGACCAGGCCCAGGCCGATGCCCGCCGCCGATAAACCGGATCAGGGGACGGTTCTTTGAACTGTTCCCCAAAGATGAGAACAGGAAACGGAAGTCGTTCGGCTTCCGTTTCTTTTTTTAGTTGAAGAATCAGGGGGACTGGTGAAGAATCATGGGGACAGGTTTTTGAATGAAACCATGAAATGGATTTCACTTCAAAAACCTGTCCCCATGATTCTTTAAGTTCCTGAGCAACAAAAAGTTCTTCGACGCGCGAAGCGGCAAAGCCGAGCGGCTCAGGATTTGGCAATGTCAGATTTTTCACTTACCTTAGTGCTGCAAATCAAGACAAGCAAAATCATCAATGACATGGCAAAAGTACAAATAAAATCTGAGAAAATCACCGCTTTTGGTGGAATATTTTTCGTTTTGGACAAATTCGACTCTATTCTGTCCTCTGTAATCGACTCACACTTAGGACTTCGCAGTAGGCTGATAGGCTATCAGTGGCACGTGGGGACATGAACCTTGTGCACCTGATATAGATCAGGGGTCTTTGATCTTTTTAAATATGGAAACCTATCGCTGGGGCCAGGCCCGAGTGATAGGTACATCATAAAGCCCCGCCAATTTGATTGACGGGGCTTTTTCGTGTTAATCCGTGAGGATCACCGGGATCAGGAGACAATGTGACACGTTTTTTAGTGAGAAAATAATGGGGAAAATGTTTGGTTTTCTCGATTATTTTTTGTAACTTTGTAGGGTAAAAAATGATGTGGTTTCGGCCACGAGAAAACCCTAGTAATTCACCATTTAAAACATGTAAAGTTATGAGTAAAACAGTTAGAACGATCCTTCAGATCATTAGTTATGTCATCGCAGCCATTCTTGGTGCGGCTGGAGAAGCCGTGATGATGTAAGATGGCAGATGTATGATGTAAGACTTACGAGCCATGGAAAACCAGAAAGGCTTCAAAATCTCTCAGTACGCCTGCGCGGTGCTGCTCATCGTGAGCAGCATCGCGCTGGTGACGTATCAGGTCATCGAGATCGACGACGTGGCTGGCGGGCTGCTCTATTACGTGGCGCAGTCATTCCTGTTGGCAGGCTCGATCTTCGGACTGGACCAGTATATCAGAATCATAAAGAAACAATAAAAATGTCACACAGATCTCACGGATCTCACAGATATATGGCCGTTGGCCATTGACGCAAACGTCTGTAGTGTAAATCACCAAAGGTGATTAAAAAATCTGTGAGATCTGTGAGATCTGCGTGAGTAAAAAGAAAAATATGAAAGAGATTATCAATGACATCAGACTGTCAAAGCACTTTAAGCTGAGCGAGTTTCTGAATCTGAAAAAATATCCGGAGAATATCCCAACGATACAGGTCGTGGCGAATCTTGCCTACGGCTGCCACTTCATTCTGGAGCCGGCTCGCATAGAGGTAGGCCCCATCATTATTAATTCGGGCTTTCGAAACGAGGCCGTCAATCGACAGGTGG
>JAEEGK010005625.1_pt1 | contig 30294 bp, 26 predicted proteins | sample 8958771 | NCBI WGS metagenome assembly JAEEGK01 (sample SAMN16246547, study PRJNA631951) | gut metagenome | biome: gut microbiome; feature: rumen; material: SC-attached | host: Bos | place: Iran: Karaj | collected 2018-10 | reverse complement strand
AAAGCTGCACATAGGTTCGATAATTTGTAATCATTTATATGAATTGTTATAAACGTTACTTTTTCCCTCGTCGTGCTTGTAAGAAGGCCTGGTATTTTTTTAAGATTTCATATCTCTCTTTGTAATCCTCTAATGTTAGATTCTTTGTTTTTGGTCTACCATAACAACCCCTATCATCCTTAGTTACATCGATATTGTTTTTGGCTTTCCTGACCCAGTTTCTGATTGTAAATGTAGGAATATCTGGATAATCTTTTGCAATACTTCTATAGCCTCTTCCATCAAGAACTTTAGAAACCACTTCTAATTTTATATTAGAAGGATAGTTCCTATATTTTTGTCCCTTTTTAGCCATATAAAAAACCTCCTAACGTATATTTTACGCTAAGAGGGTTTTTCTTCCCGTGTGAACTAAATGGGGTTCAGTTCAGAATCCGAGCCTTTTTAATTATCGATTATAAATCGTATTGTTTTTTCTTATGGATGAACCACGCGGCAAATGTGAATGTTCCTAGAACGGATATAATCACTAATAAGACCATGGCATTGTTATTAACAATTGTTTGTCCAAGTTTATTGGAACTATTAATAACTGTACGGCTTAAGAAGTTGGAATATGTGCCTGTTCCGTATTTGCTGAGAATGTAATCGTATTTCGCCATTGCGCGTTGAATGATTGTGCCATCTTCATCGGCATCCATATCGGTTAAGCCTTGTTGAAGTGTGCTATCAAATTTATTGAAGATATCACCTAATTGAGACCAAGCAGCCAACGAACTTAATGTTGGAGCAGATGTGCCGTTTGCATTACATACAACATTATTAATAATAATTGTTGCTAAGCCAATTTGTGCCGCTTCTGTAACAGCGATGAAATTGACGTGGCAGGCGATGTTGCTTGCGGTGTAGTTACCAAATGTTGAGTATGTTCCACTGAAACCTAAATAGTAGTTTGTAGAGTTATTAACTGTGTATAAACCACCTGTTTCGGAATCATATGACCAAGCTGTTCCTGCAGTTGTGCCGATTGTGAAGTTAACATAGTTACCATTAACAACTGCGGTAACATATTGTTTTTCTCCGCCACTGGTGACGAAGTACATATTTTGTCCAGAACCATTGGCTTCAAACCACATATCAACAGATGCGCTCATGCTTGTGGATGAACCGCCATAGTAACTAGACATACCACCATTGAAGTAGTAGTTGGTTGTCGTTCCTGATTTAACGGCAAACATTTTGTATGGAACACCATTCATATATGGAGAACCAGAAACAACACTTGGTGAGACGACGCTAATTGTCGCTGAACCTGATTTTGTTGTATCAAATGTACTTCTTGCAGTAATTGTTGCTGTACCAGTTGCTTTAGCGGTAACGTTACCATCTGAGTCAACTGTTGCAATACTAGTGTTGCTACTTGTCCAAGATACTGTTGTATCAGGATTATTTTCACCTGCAACTGTACATGCTAATTCTCTTGTTTCGCCAGCAGTTAATTGCATAAATGATGGAGTCACTGTAACAGAGTCAATTTTTGGTGTGGCTGATCCACCGGATGTTGCAGCGTAATCAATAACGAATGATGTAGCAGTGACTGTTCCGCTGGTAAATCCTTTTACGGCGCCAACAGCGAAATATTTTCCACTTGTGCTTTCATCGAAAGTCCATGTAACGCTAAAACCATCAGAACCAGCAGTACCAGCAGTGGAACCAGAAGTGGTTTGTGTGCTAATTACTGATGAACCAGTACATGCATAAGCATTTCCGGCTGTGAATTTATTGCTACCACTATTAGTTAAACCAGTAATTGTAATGGAAGTAACAGGACCTGGAAGTGGTGTGGTGTTATGAATATAGAAGTTAGCAGCATTACCTGATTGCAAGTTGCTTTGTGTTGTACCATTACCTTTGATGTTACCTGCTTTAGCATTCAAACCACCCCAGTATAATGAAGCAGTGGCATCACCGCCATTATAGTCAGCTGTTGTGGTTTCATATTGATATGAAGTAGCACTAGATAATGAGTTGTTCTTTAATTCAACAGTGAATGTACCAGCTGGTGTGCTTGTACCACCGGAATTTGTAACTGTAACTGTACATGTACCATATTTTGTATCATCGACAGTTGATGTAGCAGTAATTGTTGCGCTACCAACAGCAACTGCAGTGACTTTACCAGCAGATGAAACAGTAGCTATGTTTGTTTTATTAGATGACCATGTAACTGTTTGAGCAGGACTATTTGTACCTGAAACAGTAGCGGTTAAATTAGCTGTTGTTGTGCCGTTTAAGTCAAGAGTAACTGTAGATGGATTGACTGTAACTGAGCTAACTGTTGGCGCAGTAGCACTAACAGTAATTGAACATGTTGCAGTTTTACCACTATATGTAGCAGTAATTGTGGCTGTACCAGTTGCTTTACCAGTAACTGTAACTGTATTACCAGTTGTTGCACTTAATTGTGCTCTAGAAGAGTTACTTGTTATCCAAGTAACATTTCCAGTACCACCCATAGCAGTAGCGGTAAGTTGAACTGTACCATTAACTGGTAATGTAGCAGATGTTTTGTTTAATGTAATTGTTGGGGTTGTAACAGCATTACCAAAGGTATTTAAACTATCGCTTGATGGAATAGCATAACCTGTTGGGTTAGTGCTGAATGATGTAATGTTTCTATTATTAGAAGCAAGGGTTGGTTTACCCCAAATGTATTCTGCCCATTCTGGGAAGTCGATAAATGGGTTTCTGTTATTTGAGAAGTTTGTATAAACAAGATTGTTTCTGTGAATTTCCCATTCATCTGGTGGGTCTAATCTATTCCATGCGAGTAAGTCACGCATAACACCCATATAAGCAGGTGTAGTGGTGCTTGATTCATAAGAAGTTGTGCCGTTTGGATCACTACCGGAATCTAATAATTGAAGATTTGGGTTGGAGGTATCAATTCCATCAGAATCAGAACCAGAATAATAGTTGTAACGGGCAACCATATAGAAAATTGCTCTAGCAATATCACCTTTATCACAATCTTGTGGTTCAAAAACTGTACCTGAAGAGTTTAATGAACTACCTTTTAAATTTCCTGAGACATAACTGTATTTGGTGCCGCAGTTTGTGTAGGTACTGGATGTGTTAACGAATCCAAAGAAGTTATTGCTATGAATATTGTTTGCGTAGCCATTACCTGCCCATAAGTGCATTGGGTCACCACGAGCGCCGCCTTTACCGCCATCATCGAAGCCGTGTGATTTGGCCCAAATGTGTTCACGGTTAATGCCCCAGTTTGTTTGACTGTGGTCTGACCAAGCAGTTGTTTGGTTAGTAACATTTCTATTTACATATAAAGCATGGACATATGGGTTAGTTCCAACATTAGATGTGGAAGTACCATATGAATAACCTGTAATTTTGTTTGTGGATGCGTTGTAACCAGAGATGGCTGTTTTTGGAGATTTCTCCCAGTCACGGTCAATGATTTCATACATTTGCCAAACAGTATTACCGCCATCATAGTTCCAATACTTTTGACCATTCTTAAGAATTGGTTTTAAATTCTTTAGAAGATTTGTTCCTTGCCTTTCGCTTGTAGAAAGATTGTTCAAGGATGAGTAGTAGCTTCTGATATTAGCAGTGCTGGTGTCGTTTAAGTCAATTGTGGTAGGGCATGATTCTTGAGTTGTATAAGCATCTGCCTTTTCCGCTTTCTTTTCGAATAGCGAAATACCCGCAATTGTTCCCGCCACCATAAAAGCCATAGCGGAAACCGCTATAGAAGCGTGAATCAATGTTTTTCTTTTCATATCTAATTACCTCAAGTTAATTAGTGTGCTTATTTATTATTTCATATATACGCGTAAAAAGAAAAGCACATATATTTTAATGCTTCGGTTAACAATATAATTATTTGATAAACTCGAGCAATTGTTTTAAAGCTATATGTGCTTGTTAAAACTTAATTATTTTTTAGTTTTCTTCTTTGAAGAATTGCCTTTAACAATCTTTTTGACACCTGATTTATTTACTTTTAGTTTGCCTTTCTTGTTCACCTTAAGAACGCCTACAGCAATAAGTACAACGATAATTATTGCGACTGGGGCAGCAACTAATAAGTGCCACACTTCAATTGGACCTGCAATTTTCTTTCTAAACCAAGGAGTGTTGCTATCCGGTTTTCCAGGATCAACTGGCTGTTCATTTTCGGATATTGTTATTACATAAGTTGCTGTTTTTGTAATACTTTCTTCCGTATAACTAACGGTAACTGTTTGCTCACCTATGGTGCTCATGTTGTAACCACTTATTGTGTAGTCGGTTACTACTTGAGGATCTTTGCCTAAATATTTGGCTGTAACCACTAAACCTTCAGATGAAAATTCATCTCCTACTTTAAATTGGGTTGGGTAATCACCTGATAATTCAATTCTATCCAAAACATATGTTCCTTCTGGAGGGTTGACAGTTATTGCATATGTCGCGGTCTTTGTTATCTCATCTTCTGTATAACTAACTGTAACTGTTTGAATTCCAGCAGTATTCATGTCGTAACCACTAAATACTGCGAGATCTGTTACGTCAGCATCAATACCATCACCGCTATAGTGGGCCATAACAGTCATGCCTTCATGCGAGAATTCATCTCCAACATCAAATTCAGTTGGATATGTCCCCTCTAAAGTAATTGATGAAAGACCATCTTCGATAGAATACCCATTAATAACGTCAGTATTTCTATCTGCATATCCTGTAGGAGTGTCATCGTAATCTTGGAAAACTCTTCCTTCATAATCAACGGTGCCCCAAATGTAATCGACCCATTCCGGGAAATCGATAAAAGGATTTCTATTAAATGTATAACTATTGAATAAAATGTTATTTCTGTGAATTTCAAATTCATCCACTGGGTCTAAATGATGCCATTCAAGTAAGTCTGTTAAGATACCTTGTTTACCGGTATTTGTGGCATCTGATGTATAACCCGCTCTAACTGTATTATCTTGAACAATTTCAAGATTTGGATTGTCGGAACTGATGCCATCAGAATCTTCACCTGATAAGAAGTTATAACGAGCGACTAAATAGAAGATAGCTCTAGCGATATCGCCTTTATCTGAATCTTGTGGTTCAAAGACATCTTCTGATGACATGGTTGTACCAAGTGTTAATGATGTACCAACATAGTTGTCGGTGGCATAACTCCATTTACCATGTTTAGTAGTGCTAGTGATATTCACAAAACCATACATTTGGTCATTGTGAAGCGAACTATTTACATCAGAGTCACCTGGCCACAAGTGCATTGGGTCGCCTCTTGCGCCACCTGCACCTTCGGCATTAAATCCTTGCGATTTAGCCCAAATATGTTCTTGGTCAATACCCCATTCTTTGTTATTACCGTGAGAAACTGTGCTATCGCTTTCTCTTGCCCAAGCATGCATTAAGTTGGTATCTGTTCTTCTCACGTATAAAGCATGAATATATGGATTCATTCCTGGATTAGAAGCACTTGATCCATATGAATAATTAGTGATCGTATTTGTGGAAGAATTATAGCCTGGGATCGCGGAAGCAGGAGACTTCGCCCAGTCTCTATCTGTAATTTCATACATCGCCCAAAGGTTGGCGCCATCATATTTGAAATACTGTTGCCCATTCTTAAGAATTGGTTTCAAATTCTTTAATAAATTTGTTCCTTTCCTTTCGCTTTCTGGCAATGAATCTAATGCGGAATAATAATTTCTAATTGTTGTTTCATCAGCATCATTTAAATTGATGTTCTTAATTGATGTAACTGATTTAGCGGTGTAAGCATGCACGGGTTTAAGACTTTTATTGATACCCATTAAAGCAACAACACCTGTTGCTAAGCACACACCTAAAAGAACACCGAAACTAGTTATACGAGTAACTGTTTGTTTTTTCATAATATATGTCCCCCGTTAATTATATTAAAACACACTTTTAGATAAAAAGAAAACCAGGCAAGCCTGGTTATCGTTAATTTTTCAATAAATAGGAAGAATAATCATTAATTCTTTCTAATTTCACATTCTTGTTAAGTGATGTAAACACTGTGTATTTAATGCTTTGGACATCGATGATTTCGCCTTTTTGATATCCAGAATGATCAACAAGAATTTCGCATGTTGTATCAGTTTTATCGGAAATTCTGATTGCTTCCGCACCTTCTGCAAGGTCAACTTGTGATTGTGTTTCACGAGTGATGTAATACTTCTTCACATCCACTGAATGATCATTGATGGTAGTGGATTCAGATGTTTCGTATTTTTCTTTATAGATAACTGTGAATAAATTGTTCTTCTTATAGAACTTATAGAATTGTACATCAGTGGCTTCCGCATAATGCATCATTCTTGAACTATTGAATGCGAACGAGAATTGTCCAGCGACATTTTGATCTAGTACCTTTTTAGCAGCGGCATTATCTGCAACCGCATCACCTAATTCCATTTCCTTATTTTTAAGGTCTAATGTAAGCATTATGTTTGCGTATTCACTAGAACCAACTTCAAAGAATAAATCATTATTTGTTTTAGAATTTTTCTTCGAATTAATTTCATCACCTTCGATGACACGATTATTCTTAACTGTAGTAATTACTTCTAAAAGAAGGTTTTGAGCATCATATCTCATAAATGCTTCTGTTAGAGTGGTGTTTTCATCAGAGTAATAAATCTTTTTATTTCTCGCTCTTTTTTGTCTTTCGACAGTAGTTTCTTTAATGACTACTTCTCTAGAAGTGAGATTCAAATCTTCTTGAAAATATTCATTTTCGTTATAAGCATTAATAATTTCGGTTTTGAAATCTGCTTGTTCGATACTCTTACCTTTGCTAGCAAAAGTAGGGGCTTTAACCACAATCTTTGTGGCATCACAAGCCGCTAGCACAGCAACTGATAATAGAACAGGTATGTATTTAAGTTTCTTAAAATTCATAATTACCTCCTATTCTATCTCCGTATATTTTGAAAGCTTGATATTGCTGAGTGAAACATTTTTGGATTTTAAACTTATTTCATAAGATTGCTGAAAAGTGACAACTCCACGTTCGTTAGCGTGAGCACCTTCATAATCTCTTAAAAAATCAATGCTTTCTTTGCTGGATGTATAAGCTGTTAAAATTTGTTTATTTTCAGAAAGTTCTATTTGGACTGTATTATTTATTTCAGTAACAGAATGAGCGTAAATGACATTGCCAAAATCTTTTAAATCTTCTTTAACACTTTCGACATATGTTAATGTGTACGTATTTTTATTCTTATAAAAATGATATTTTTCAGGAGTATATTCAGTACTTGTTGGCAAGTTCGTGGCAAAAAGTAGTTCAATTGCGGTTCTTAATGACATTTTTAATGAAGAATCAAAATAATCAGCAGGTTCTTCGCCTTCACCAAATGATTTTGTCACGCTATAAGTCATGGCTTTATTGTTAAATGATATTTCGGATTTACCTGAGTCAATAGTGACAACGGCTGAGCCAGAACTTGTTTCAGTGGTGGATTCTTCTTTGCTGTCTTCAGTTCTGCTTTTAATAATCTCGACATTCTTTTGTTTGCTTTCAACACGTGTTATGAGTTTTTTTGAATCATACTTAAGTTCTGTTTCCAAAAGTGATCCAAGGATGTTTTGATAAATAACTTTATAATTCGCAGCATCGCTATCATAAAGATAAAGCGTTTCATTTGAAGCAGAATTATATTTCATCTTAAATTCTTTAGAGCCTAAACGAGCTTCTTGCTGAAGGTCGGTATCCTCAAAAGCTTTTGAAACATCTTCTTGAAAGTCCTCATAAGCAACTTCATTACCAAAAGAAGCAAAAGTAGGCTTTTTAACTTTTGTTAAACCAGCATCACAACCGGTAAGGAGTAATGCTACGCCTAATAATGAAATAAATGCTGTCTTCTTCATACTTTTTAAACTGTTAGTCCACTAACACGTTATATCTTAATATAAAAATTGAAAATTTAGAATATAATTTATTTATGGCAAAGAACAAAACTAAAGGACATGTTGATCATAAAAGCATTCCACCTTTTATAAATAAAGATTCGAAAATCTTAATTTTAGGTTCTCTTCCAAGTGTTGCTTCAAGAGATAAAGGATTCTTTTACGCTCACCCACAAAATCGATTTTTTAAGATTTTGACTTATGTTTTTAACGAAGAAGAACCTAAGTCTATTGAAGATAGAAAAGATTTTTTGTTAAAGCATAATATCGCACTTTACGATGTCATCTTTGCTTGTGATATTTACGGTAGCAGTGATGCCACAATTGAAAATGTGGAACCAATAAATTTAAAAGAATTGTTAAAGGAATATCCAAATATCAAAAAGATATTTACTACAGGTAAAAAGGCAAAAGAACTTTTTGATAAATACTTATTACCTCAAGTAGGGATTGAAGCGATATCTTTGCCAAGTAGTAGTGCGGCAAATGCCTCGATGAATTTGGAACAACTCGTCGAACAATATAAAGTCATAAAACAATAAAAGCGTTCGCCTTGCATAAAATTATAAAATGTGTTTTTCTAAAAGTAGCAGAGTACATAAGGGGAATAATTATGAAATTCTTAAGATGTGAAAAATGTGGCAAGATTGTCGCGATGGTCAACGACATGGATTGTTGTCCTACAAAGTGCTGTGGTGAACCAATGAAGGAAATCGTTCCAAATACTTCTGATGGCGCACACGAAAAGCACGTACCAGTTATTAAAGTAAATGGTAATCATGTAGTCGTTGAAGTCGGCGAAGTCGCACATCCAATGTTAGATGTTCATTACATTGAATGGATTGCCCTACAAACCGATAAAGGAAACCAAAGAAAAGAACTTAAACCAGGTGATGCTCCACGTGCTGAATTCGCTTTACTAGATGGCGAAAAAGTTGTGGCCGCATACGCTTACTGCAATTTACACAGCTTATTCAAAGCATAAGATAAATTCATATAATCTAAAAATTCTTGCCGTTAATTTGGCAAGATTTTTTATTGCTTATACCTACACACATATATAAAATTACATACGAAAAGAGGTCGTCATTATGCAAGCCTTAATGTTAGCTGCCGGAATGGGCAAAAGATTAGCAAAATATACACAAAACAATACCAAATGTATGGTTCCAGTTGCGGGTAAAAAACTTATTGACCGCGCAATTGAATCTTTGAAGATTGCTGGTATTAATCGTTTCGTTATCGTCATTGGATATAAAGGTGAAAACCTAAAGAAATATATTTTGGAAAATCATAAAGGTGAAATGGATTTTGTTTTTATTGAAAATAAAGACTATGCGACCACGAATAACATTTACTCTTTCTATTTAGCTAAGGATGAACTTATTAAAGATGACACCATCCTTATGGAAAGCGATGTCATCTATGAACCAGATTTAATTAAGAAAATGGTGGAATATAAACACCAAAATATTGCCGCAGTTGCTAAGTATGAATCCTGGATGGATGGCACAGTTGTCGAAGCAGATGATGATCACAACATTACTTCTTTCATTGAGAAGAAGGATATGGATAATAACAAGCTTGATAGATATTTCAAAACCGTTAATATTTACAAGTTCTCTGTTCCATTTGTAAGAGATGTTTACATCCCATTCTTGGAAGCTTACATGAAAGCCTATGGTATGAATTCATATTATGAAACCACATTAAAGGTTTTATGTATGCTCAAAGATTTCCCAGTTAAAGCTTTCTATATGAGAGATATTGATTGGTACGAAATTGATGATGCACAAGACTTATCTATCGCTACCGCTTTATTTACAAAAGGTATCGAAAAATATAACTTCATTACATCCGCTTTCGGTGGATTCTGGAGATACACAAAAGTTAAAGACTTCTGCTATTTAGTTAATCCATATTTCCCACCAAAGAGATTAGTGGAAAAAATGCAAAATGAATTCGCAATTCTTTTAACCCAATATCCATCTGGTGAAAATGTGCAAAATATGAACGCTGAAAGATTGTTTGGTGTTGATAAAGAACATATCTTAGTCGGTAATGGTGCTGCGGAACTCATTAATGCTTTAGGTCATGTTGCCAGAGGCACAATTGCTGTTAACTTACCAGCGTTCAATGAATATGTAAGATGTTTCAAAAACTGTGTTATTCATGAAATTGATAACTCCAAGATTGATTACAAGATGGATGTTAAAACTATCGAAAAAGCCATTAGAGAATGTGACTATACCGCAGTTATCAATCCAGATAACCCAAGCGGTTTCATGTTAGATAAAGAACAAATTCTTGCTTTAGCAAATATTGCAAAAGAAGCGGGACATAAACTTATCATTGATGAATCATTTGTCGACTTCGCAGATGGTAAGAGAAGATTCACTTTACTTGATGATAAATTCATCAGTGAAAACCCAAATGTTATTGTTATTAAATCCATTTCTAAATCGTATGGTGTTCCAGGTATTAGACTTGGTTTATTAGCGACATCTGATACTGCGCTTATTAAAGCGTTACGTGATGATATGCAAATTTGGAACATCAATTCCTTCGGCGAATATTATTTACAAATCTATCAACTATTCGCTAAGGATTATGAGAAAGCGTGCGATGCAATTGTTAATGAAAGAAATAGAGTTATTGCCGAACTTAGAAAACTCAAATCTATTAGAGTGTATGATAGTGAAGCAAATTACATCCTTGTGGATTTAAAAGAAAATAATTCCATCGAATTAGCGGCTAAACTCCTTGATGAAAAACATATCTTAATCAAAGACTTATCCACGAAGAATTACTTCCACAAAAAGAACTTCATCCGCTTAGCGATTAGAGATGAAAATGATAACAACGCTTTAATTGAAGCACTTAATGAATACTTAAAATAAAAGGACCAATTGGTCCTTTTTTTATTTGTATATTTCCAAGAATTCTTTTTCGGAATTAATACCGATATCTTTTAAATTAAATCCTTTATCTGGATTATGACTTACTCGACGATACCAGCCATCAACTTCATCCATCGTTGGATGTTCAGTATTTAGTAATCTAGCAATACTTAATAGTATTTCTAATCCATATGGGAAGTCAGCGGTGAAATATCTTGAATTAAAGTCAGGAATATATTTGCCATTATCTAATTTCACACTAGGAGTGGTCAAACCTTTAAATGACTTAATTGAAGAAATCTTATTCTTTAGTCCTTCTTCATCTTTGCTTTCATAATGTTCTAATATCGGTTTAATTTGTTTAACTGGTAAACCATTTTGTTCTAATTTATCAAAAATTTTAAATAGTTCTTTATCCATCTTTACTAAAGTAATTGCGGAATCCATGTCCCAATTTTCATAGAAAAGTGGAAGAGAATCATATTCTTTTACCTTATCTGGATAGTCTTTAAAAATGGAATATAAACGGGATGTATGAAGAATTGGATTGCTATTGATAAGAGTGATATTTAGATAATTATCTAATTGCTCTACTGGTAATCCATATAATTCAGATATAATTGGCGCTATTACGCTGTTATAGACAGCGGGAATAGATGCCACTCTTAATGATCCACGGACACCGGTTTCTTTTGTGAGTTCGCCCATTTTAATAATACGAGCGACAGAATGAACTCTTTGCAAACCTGTAATAGTAACGCCTTTCTTTAAAGCATCTTTAAAATATAATTCTGCGGCGCCACTGCCTGGAATAAAGATTAAGTGTTGTCCTTCATGAAGTAGTGGTACAAGTTCTTTAGAAAGCATTCCGAATAAAAATGAAGGGAAAGTAATAAAAATATAATCACTTGAATCGACTAAGAGTTTTAAATCAGAAGTGATTTCTTTGATGTCGCCAGAATAATAGGAATCATTATCTTCCAAATAGACCTGCATATCCTTTTTATATAAAGGAAGGTCTTGAGTCATGTTTGTATATAGTACGACATCATTAGAACGTGAAAACTTGACAGCTAAGATACTGCCCATATTTCCTGCACCAATAATGCCAATTCTTTTTCTCATTAGATAATCTTGCCTTCCGCAACGTTAAGTAAGTGTTTACCGTATTCGTTCTTACCCATTTGTTCACCGATTTCCACTAATTGATCACGGCTAATCCAACCATTACGGTAAGCGATTTCTTCAATACAAGAAACTTTTAAACCTTGGTGTTCTTCAATGGATTTAACAAAGTTAGTGGCATCCGCTAAAGATTCGTGAGTACCTGTATCTAACCAGGTGAAACCACGTCCGAACAAGATGAGTTCGAGTTTCTTTTTTCTTAAATACATATTATTTAAAGTGGTGATTTCTAATTCACCTCTTCTAGAAGGTTTAATTCTTTCCGCTTCTTCAGCGACACCACGTGGGTAGAAATATAAGCCAACTACTGCGTAGTTTGATTGTGGGAATTTTGGCTTTTCTTTAATAGAAAGCACTCTATGTTCAGAGTTAAATTGAACAACACCAAATCTCTCTGGATCGTTGACATAGTAACCAAATACTGTCGCATAACCCATATCGGCGTTATAAACAGCTTCCGCAAGGGCTTTCTTAAAACCGTTACCGTAGAAGATATTGTCACCTAAGACTAAACATGCTGTATCGTTACCGATAAAGTCTTTACCGATAATGAATGCTTCTGCTAAACCGTTAGGTGCTTCTTGAACAGCGTAAGATAAGTTGATACCAAACTTCTTGCCATCACCTAATAACGCTTCAAATCGTGGAGTGTCTAAAGGTGTGGAGATAATCAAAATATCTCTAATACCTGCGAGCATAAGTGTGCTCAAAGGATAATAGATCATTGGTTTATCATAAATTGGTAATAATTGTTTAGATGTAACTAATGTTAGTGGATAAAGTCTTGTGCCTGATCCACCTGCTAAGATAATACCTTTCATTGTTTGCTACCTACTTTCTTGCCTTTTTTGATACCGAGATATCTTGCTGACATATCTGGTAACCATCTAAATAACACAGGAATATCGAAATGTTTGAGTGCTTGTTTAAGTACATACATCGCGAGTTTCATTCCTGAACCTTCCATCTTTACATCCTTAAAGAATGTAACCTGGCTTTGGAATATACCTGTATCATAGTATCTTTTGTATAGTTGTTTCAATGTATATTTATGGGAGTGTTCCACAATAGCATCCGCACAATATTTCTTTTTATAACCAGCATCTAAGACGATTTTGCTATATAGGGCATCTTCGCTCATCATGAGGTCATAGCCTCCATAACCACCGACCTTCATAAATATGTCGCGGTCATATGCGCTACAAGCATCGCTAGCAAAATATGCCATAAACTTCATCTTTTCGACATCTTCGTTTGTGACGTAATAAGATTCTGCTGGATAGTTCTTAGCGCGGATATATTTTTCAATACTCTTATTTGTACAGATTTGTTTAGCGAAATTATAAACGGTTTCTTTTTCGTCAATACTCTTAACTAAGTTAAAGAATACATCTTCATTAGTTAATTTGATGTCTTGAGAAATCATTACTACACATCTACATGTACAATAATCTCTAATCGCTTTTTCTCTTGTAAGAGAATGGGAAAATTGCTCTTTTTCTAATTCAAAAGAAATGATGTTGTAGCGTTTAACAATATCTCTTATAACATCATCTTCTTCCGTATGTGACAAAGTCACAGGGAAGATAATCTTTTTGATATTAACGCCTTTTTGCAAAGCAAAAGACTGCACTAGGGCTTCTAGTGTGGAACTTTCTTTATAAATCGGACAAACAATATCTATATCAATCATATTAGTAGTGGCGTTTCATCCAGTTTTGGTATTCGCCTGATTCAACGTGAGATAACCATTCTTGGTTTTCTAAGTTCCATTTAATTGTCGCTTGAATACCGGTATCAAAGTTATGTTCTGGTTTCCAACCTAATTCGGTTTCAATCTTTGTTGGATCCATCGCGTATCTAAGGTCATGACCTGGTCTATCTTTGACATATTCAATAAGAGATTCAGGTTTACCTAATGCTTTAAGAATTGTTTTAACAACTTCTAAGTTGGTCTTTTCATTATGACCGCCGATGTTATAGACTTCGCCATCTCTTCCGTTACGGACGATTAAATCAATCGCGTTACAGTGGTCACCAACATATAACCAGTCTCTAACATTTAAACCATTGCCATAAACTGGTAACTTTTCATTTCTTAATGCCTTTTGAATCATTAATGGAATGAGTTTTTCTGGGAAATGATATGGACCATAGTTATTGGAACAACGGGAAATTGTTACTGGCAAATGGAATGTTCTATGGTATGCAAGAACTAATAAATCTGCGCTTGCTTTAGAAGCACTGTATGGAGAAGAAGTGTGGATTGGTGTATCTTCATGGAAGAATAAATCTGGTCTATCAAGAGGTAAGTCACCATAAACTTCGTCTGTAGAAACTTGGTGATATCTTTTAATACCATATTTACGGCAAGCATCCATTAATACTTGAGTACCTAAAATATTTGTCTTTAAGAAGACTTCTGGATTTTCAATACTTCTATCAACATGGCTTTCTGCGGCAAAGTTGATAACATAATCGAAGTGTTCTTCTTCAAATAATTTATAAACTGCTTCACGGTTTGTGATATCTTCATGAACAAACTTGAAGTTTGGTTTATTCATAATTGGTTCAAGCGTTTCCATATTACCCGCATATGTAAGTGCATCTATACACACATATTGGTCGTTTGGATAACGATTAACCATGATGTGAAGGAAGTTACCACCGATAAATCCGGCGCCTCCAGTAACTAAGAATTTTGCCATAACTATTTCTCCAATTCTTTTAAATATCTATCGACTGCATCTTTCCAAGATGGTAAGCGAGAGAAACCCGCTTCATCTAAAGATGTTTTGCTCATTCTGCTATTGAGTGGGCGATCCGCTTGAGAAGGAACAAGTTTTTTATATTCCTCGGTAGTGATAGGATTGACCTTCACATTTCTCTTTGCGGTTTTAAATATATAGGATGCGAATTCCGCCCAGGAACACACCCCTTCGTTAGTGGCGTGATAAACGCCATATTTATCTGTTTTAATCATTTCTACAAGCAAATTCGCTAAGTCATATGTATAGGTTGGTGAACCAATTTGATCACAAACGATATTTAATTCTGTTTTGCCGCTATCAGCGAGTTTTAACATGGTCTTAATAAAGTTATTACCATTGATTCCAAACACCCAGGAAATACGGACTATGAAGTATTTATCTAAAGATGACTTAACAAAATCCTCTCCTTGAGATTTAGTTTTACCATATATTGATAAACCATCTTTTTTATCATTAACTTCAAAGAAGTTTTCTCCTTTTCCGTTGAAGACATAGTCTGTAGAAATGTAAATCATTTTAGCGTCAACTTTTTTACAAGCTTCTGCGATATATTTTGGTCCTAATGCATTAACCTTATAAACTTGTTCTTCGAATTGTTCAGCTTTATCAACCGCAGTCCAAGCGGCATTATGGATAACAACTTCAGGTCTCTCTTTTAAAATTAATTCATTAACTGCGGTTTCATCAGTGATATCCAAATCATCAATATCAATACCGAGCACATTAGTAAAACCATCTTCGTTTAATCTACGAAGGCAGTCATAACCAAGTTGCCCTTTTACCCCAGTAACGATAATCTTTGCGTTTTTATCCATGATTAAAATGATATTTTGCTGTCTCTTAATAAAGGATGTTCTTTATCCTTTTCACTTAATGAAAGTTCGCCTTTATATGGCCAAATCACACCGACATCTGGGTCGTTCCACATAATGCCACCTTCATCTTCTGGATGATATAATTCATCGCATTTATAAACGAATTCTGCGGTATCGCTTAATACGACAAAACCATGTGCAAATCCACGAGGAATCATAAACATCTTTTTGTTTTCTGCGGACAAGATAACTCCCACCCATTTACCATAGGTTTTGCTACCTTTTCTTAAATCCACAGCCACATCAAAAACTTCGCCTTGAATAACTCTCACAAGCTTAGCTTGAGGGTGATTCTTTTGATAGTGGAGTCCTCTTAAAACACCTTTATGAGATTTAGATTGATTGTCTTGAACAAACTTATAATCTAAACCGGCTTTTTTAAATTCTTCTTCATGATAGGTTTCCATGAAGTAACCGCGTTCATCACCAAATACTTTAGGTTCTATGATATAGACACCTTCAATTTCTGTTTTATTAAAAATAAACATAACTATTTGCTTTCTTTTTCTTTCTTTTTGCCATTGACTTCGATTTCACCAGTGATGAATGATGTGACTAAGAAGCCTAAGACTAAACCGACTGCAAAGCCGATAACCCAGGAAATACTGCTTTTAACTTCGACATAACCGGAATTAAAAACGGAAACACCATTGTTGTAGTGATCATATATATACCTAAATGTAGTGGTGGCTTCTTCTCTTGTTGTTTGTAAGTATTCCGCAAGAATGTCTATTTCAACGCCAAAAGAATGATTACTTCTTTCCCAATTGGCTTCTAAATGATTTAATCGATAAATCGCATTATTTGTATCTGTATCATCGAATTTCCATTCACCTTCAGCATTTAAGAAATAACCAGCCCAGTGTAAATCTCTAATCATTAAATCAATTTCGCTGGATAATGATTGTATTTGGTTCTTTAATTTAAGCAATTCTTTTGTATATTCGCTTTCACTTTGTAAAGTGGAGATTAAAGTAGCGGATTGCATAGAATTGAGAAGTTCTTTTGCAACATCTAATTCGCTTTGTTTCATTTCTAATGTCTTAACAGTGGCTTCTGCTTCTTCTTGAATTTGGGCAATTCTTTGATCAATTAATTCATTTCGATAATCGACATAACTATTCGCATAGTAAGAGCTAACTAATGAGTCAACGTATGCGGTTGATAATGCAAAGTCAGAAGAAAGTTGTGCAAGTGTCTTGCCGCTATCATCAGCGATAACATAACCACCGAATTTATCTTCTAAAGATTCATAATTGTTCGCAATTGCTTTGATTTGTAATTTTATTTTTTCAAGGCGTTTGCCATATGAATCAGCACTGAAACTGCCACCAAGATAGGAAGTAACATTGTATCTTGCGATAGCGGCGGAAGAAGAACTCTTTGGTGAATAAATTAAGGCTTCGATAAATTCTTTACCAATTTCTTTGCTTGGGAAGAATTTTGCTTTTGCGGTAATAGTGTATGAAACGGTTCTGCTTTCTGGAACGACATTACCGCTTGAATCTGTCTTATAGTCGACATTACGGACGACAGAAATCGCACTGTTTTTCACTAACTTATTAACATCGATCTTTTTGAATTGTTCGTTGCTGGCCTTGATACTTTCCATGTTGGCTTTGCTAACGATAGAGGCGTAGTTAAATAAGGTACCATCAACAAATCTTTCGACGTTATCTTCATCAGTGATTGTTGCTAAGTTATATGCGTAACCCGCTGTTAATTTCTCAGTAATAGAGTTAAGACCAAATCGTGTGCCTAATGCGCCCGCGACACCTAAAGTAAGTGTGGCGCCGATGACCCACCATTTATAGTGGACAATACCTTGAACCCACTTATTAAGTGTTAGTCTTTTTTCCTCTTCTTGAACAACAGGATTTAATTCTTTCTTTTCTTCCATAGTGTTTTCCTCACATTCTTTTGAACGATAGTAGTATACCATCTACTCTTATTAAAAATATATTATTTTTGTCTACTGACAAATAATATCGGACTAATAGCGAGCATGGAAATCACACCGAATTCCATACCGCTGGCAACGAATATCGAAGCGCTTTCGATAGACATATAAATTGCAAAGCAAATGATAGTCATTAATGAAATGAACATCATCGGTTTGTCTTTCTTATAATTCTTGATTCCTAGATAGATCACAAAGCCGATTAAAGCAATGATAATTAATAGGTAAATAATACCACCTTCTCCAATATATTGGAGATAACCGGAGTGTGCGCTATAACGAGCGACCACTTCACCTGTAGCGGTATCTAAGAGATTATACTCGTGTAATATTCTTCCAAATAAGATGTGTCCACAACCGGTGAACCAATTGAATTCGGAGATGATATCAATAGACTTTTTCCAAATGTAAACTCTGGTTTGGAATGTATCGACACCCTTACTATAGAAAATGGTTCTAAAGAATCCATTTAAGTGCTTTGTGGCCGCTAAGAAAATAAATAAGCTTAATATAACGACAAGAATTGTTCCACCGATTGCCGCTAAAGCAATAAGATTCATCTTTTTGTGTTCTTTGTAAGTGGTAATAAAAATAAAAATCAAATAAGCTGCAGCAATAATTAAACTTAAAATGATAACCGCCTTACAGATTGTATGAACGATATTAATAAACATATATCCACCGATAGCAAGGTACCACCATTTGCGATATTGGGAGTGGAGAATAATGCTTGCCAAGAAACCGATGATTAACACTGCAGCGTAAGCGTTTTTAGTAGCAAAAACAGATTGTATTGAGCAGTGGTAGAGTTCGTTATCAAATAAATGTTTATAAAGTATAAAATACTTATAACCTTGCATGAAATAAGAAATGATTATTAAAACAGTGCATGTTCCAATTGCGGCAAAACAAACTATTTTAATAAACTGCTTAAAATCCACAACCTGGTAGCAAATATCCAAGATTAATAACGCACATCCCATAGTGGCCAAGAATGCAAAAATTTCTGTAAATCTAGCATCTGGGTTTAATAAATATGGGAAGGAATAAACTGTATTATCAACTCCAGTGAATGAGAATGTTGTTCCATCTTTATAGCACAAAATGTTAATTGTATTCATCACAAATAACAAAGTTAATATTCCAATTAATACCCAGTTTGGACAATATTTGTTTCTGATTATATTGATAACAATAAGCGCAGAAAACGCTAATAAAAGAATGCTGCTAGCAATGATGGTTTCGGGCACCGATAAAAGACGGTTATTACCACCAAAGGCAAAGACACCATTTGACATGTAAAAACCAACCACACCAGCAAGTGCGATTAAAACATAGTTAATAATCGTCCAATGTTTCTCTTGCATACTAACGATGGAATACCTTTCTAACAACACTAAATGTGGCTTCTTCTCTTAAGAGAATTAATAAGCCAAAATATAGAATAATGGCCCCGCCGATTTCTAAACAAATCTTTAAAATCATGTGATCAACGAGGAAATAAATAAGTAATAAATATCCAGTCATTGCTATCAAAGCACCAGCAATTTTTGCAAAGTTAAGCCAGTTAACACGCAAATGGAAATACTTGTGCGAGAACGCTAGATAAACACCTAAAACAACTATCTCGCCGACTATTGAAGCGATAGCAGCACCTTCTATGCTCATAACATGAATTAACCAAGCGTTTAATCCGATGTTGACTAAAGCGCCTGCTCCAACAGCGATTGGCATAAATTTCTCTTTGTTAGCGGTTAAACAAATTCTAGAACCTAATAAATAACCAAGTGGTGAAATAATTAAGTTCGCAGATAATAACTTCAAGGTATTGGAGCACGCTAAGTATTCTTCGCCATAGATATAAACCACCAATTGATCAGCGGTGAACATAATACCGATAATCATTGGAATGGAAATCATAATAATCATGCTAAAGACTTTAGAAATAAGTTGATCATATTCCTCATATCTCTCTTCTTTATAGAACTTAGATAGTCGTGGAACAATAACCATTGTTAATGCATTAACGACCATCAATAATGTTTTTTGAATTTGATGAGCATATTTATAATATGTGACTAATGAATCTTGCCCTGTAATAGCACCGATCATTGTGATATCAACTAAGGAATAAATTTCAATAGCTAAATTAACAACCACTAAGAAAAGAATTGGTTTAAAGTGACGTTTGAATTGAAGCTCTTTGAAGTCAAATCTTGCATACTTCGGGAAGAAAAAGAATGTCACGAAATAATAGCCAGAAAATCCAACAACAGATAGAATTGCGTAAATTAAACTATGTTCTTCACTTTTAACGAATAAAACCAAGAAAATAAAACTTAAAAGTTTTGTACAAACATTAACAATCGCATTAATGGAGAACTTTTCGCATCCTTCATATAGCCAAGTGATGTTGAAATAATTCAAAACAATTAAGATGCCTGAGAATAAATATAAGGCTAAGTGTTCTTGTAAATGGAAATTAGGAACAATAAAGACCAAACCTATATACGCTCCTAAAGCGATTGTGGTGGTCACAGTATTGATAGTGAATAATTCCGTAAATAACTTATTTAATGTAATTTTGTCATCACGGCACTTAGCAATCTCCCTCATACCATATGTTGGAATACCAACAAAGGCGAAGATAGAGAAGTAAGTAACTATGTTAATCGCATAAGAAACTTGCCCAATAGCATCACTGGAAAGTACTCTTGCGACATATAACGATGTTAAGAAAGGGAATAAAGCGTTAAGTACACTAAAAACAAGGTAAAAAACACCGTTTCTTGCTATAGATGGTTTTTTGCTTACTGCGTTTTCCATACTAGGCTTTAATCTCCACGTTACTAACTAGGACGTTTCCATGAGGCTTTCTCAAAGAGAAATATCCATAGACAAGCATAAAGATGACCGGCATAAAGAATCCGGAGTAAATAATCGTATTAACGAAGAATGATAAAAATAGCAAAGCGGTCATGCTTGCGGAAACCGCGATGAATGTTAAACGATTACATTTACTTAAACGAGTGACAATAAATGTCACAAATATCATTTCAAAGTATTGAATATACATGCCGATAACACCGAAATAACAATAGCCACCAGCAAACATGGAACTCACTGTTAAAGAAGGAACTGCTAATTGGATACCACCAACATATTCAGGAAGGATTCTTTTAGAAACCATATCTGGAAGTAGTTGCGAAACCAATCCCATAAAGTTATAGTCGGTAAATTCGTTTTGCATGTTATATGCTAAGTTGCCAAATGGTGTATCAACATAGACAATGGTCCAAGAGAAGTTCTTTAAGAATAAATAATCTTCGTTAAAGCCAGCAACTTGTAATAAGTAGTTAGAGTTATTCCAAGAATAGCCATGTCTAATGTTACCGAATGCATTAAAGCCTAACATACCAATTATTAGTAGAACTAATAAGAATATGATAGATTTCAACGAGAAGCGATATTTACTAGCACCGATGATAACAACGATTAAACCAGAGAGAATAATTAAACCACGAGAATAAACAAGGATAAATGTTATAAATCCAATGGCGATATTAAGAAGGTTTTTCCATTTATTCTTTTCACCATAGAAGAACTTCACCGCACTAATAACGATAACTGTCACAGAACAGCAATAGCCAATAGGAGTTAAAGTGGTGATACCAAAGTTTTGATAAGCTTCCGTATTACCTCTAAGAACACTGATGATTGGAACGCTTCTTCCATGAATGACAGCAGCGATAAAGATGAAAATAGATAAAATCATTAGCTTAGTCGTTGGACGATCATCAACCGCTAAACCATCTTCCTTTTCTTTAATGTGGATTTGGTAAAAGATACCAATCACAAAACTCATAAATGAGATGAATAAAGCAAACACTGTTAGTTCCACAGTTGCAGGTGGGAACTTAGTGTTGAAATTAAACAAATGGACAATGAGTAAGAAAAGCCAAATAAAGGAAAAAGCGAAATACGGATTGAGCAATGCTCCATTCCTTATTTGTTTTCTACTGATACTCTCGCTCTCTAGCATAGCAATTATTTTATAATCACACTTTCATAAAAGCAATATAACGTAAATTTCTTTACGTTGACTTCATACCCATATTTAGTGATAATTTAATACGATGAAAAAGTGTCTCGTTTTACTTGCAACATATAACGGAGAAAGATATCTCAAAGAGCAAATCGATAGCATCTTCGCTCAAGAAGGAGTAGAAGTGGAAATCGCTGCTTCTGACGATTGTTCCACTGATGGAACTCAAGAGATTCTAAAAGAATACGCTGAAAAATATCCAAATTTCTCTTTTTATGTGAATAAGGAAAACAAGAGATTCACTTATAACTTTTTAGACTTATTCTTCTCTGTAAAAGAAAAGAAATTTGATTATGTCGCTTTTGCGGATCAAGATGATTTTTGGCTACCGAACAAACTCATTGAAGGAATTAAGAAAATTGAAGAAGTTGGAGAAACAAAACATGGTTGCTTATATTCTTCTAACCTCGTGGTCGTTAATGAGAAGTTAGAAAAGATTGGCATGCAAGAAGATGAAACGGTCTTAACTAAAACCAACAAGCAAACATATTTGTTCGAGAACATCGCCACAGGATGTACGATGGTGATGGATAAGAAATTCTATGATTATGCATCGAGATATTATCCAAACAATGTTAACTTACATGACTATTGGTTATTCATGATTGCCATCTATTCCGCGAACTATGTCTATGACTTTAATGGATATATCCTTTATAGACAGCACGGTGATAATGAAATTGGCACAAACAAGAAGAAATGGACGAGAAAGAATATTTCTAAAGTTCTTAAATCTAAAAATGGTCAAAATCATACCGCTGATGAATTACTAAAAGGCTTTGGCGATGAGATATACCCAGAGAACTTACAAGATCTCATTATGATTAGAGATTATAAAAAGAAGTTCAAATATAAATGGAAACTAATGTTCAATAAGAAATATAGAAAAAGAAATCGTAATTTAATTTTAAAATTAAAGTTCATTCTCAATAAGGTATAAAATGGAAAAAGAATTAACACTTGAAGAAATCCAATTAGAGTCATTTAAAATCCTTTTGAAAATAAAGGAAATTTTTGATGCACATGGATGGAAATACTATTTGGCGTATGGCACATTACTTGGTGCTTACCGTCATGATGACTTTATTCCTTGGGATGATGATGTTGATTTATTTGTTCCAAGAAAAGATTATGACGCATTTATTGATTATGCAATCGAGCATGAACAAGAATTATTACCATTCAAAATCATTCACTACAAGAATAACCCACAATATGTATATCCAATCGCAAGATTTACTAATACCGAATTCCGTAGCGAATACTACAATATTCCTGATTATGGATTAGGTACATTCGTCGATTTATATCCTTTAGATAATTATGCTGTAAATCCAAAACTCATCAAGAAAGTAGTGCGCCTTCAAAAGCAAATCACAATCGCGGGTAGCAAACACATTCCTAAAGGTAAATCTAAGCTCAGATATATTCTCAAACTTCCTTACGCTTTAATTGTTAAACATAAAAACATTAATAAGCTTCTTAGAAAGTTTGATAAGATTGCGACACAATTCGCTGATGTGGATACTGATAATCTTCTTGTCTTCTGGAGTAACAACAAACCAGTAATGAGTAAGGAGCATTATTTCACAAAAGAAACAACACACATCTATCATGGAATTCAACTTCGTGTTCCATCTGATGCGGAAGAATTGCTCAATCGCGATTATGGCGATTACAAAAAACTCCCTCCTGAATCAGAAAGAGTAGCCCATCATTATTACAAGATATTTAAAAAATAGGACACAAGTCCTATTTTATTTTGCGCCTTTATGTTTAAGGACAGCAGGAACTGTTTTAAATAAGATTTTAATATCGGTTCCTAATCCTCTAATTGCGAAGTATTCAAGTTCTAATTGTTGTCTTTCGCCATTATCGAATTCAACATTACTTCTACCAGACACTTGCCAATGACCTGTTAAACCAGGTTTAGCGGACAAGAAGATTTGTTTTTGTTCTTCTGTGAAGTGTTTTTCAAGTTCCCATTTGGTGATTGGTCTTGGACCAACAAGGGACATATTTCCGATGAAGATATTAAGTAGTTGTGGAAGTTCATCAATAGATGTTTTTCTAATGAACTTACCAACTTTGGTAATACGTGGATCGTTATCGACTTTTCTTTCTTCTTGGAATTGTTTCATTTGTTCTTCATTGAGATATTTCTCAGGATGTTCATTAGCGTCTTTATACATGCTTCTGAATTTTAGAACACTGATTTCCTTACCACCTTTACCAATTCTTTTATCGCAATAGATTGGCGAACCTTTACTACCGATAGCGACAATAATTGCCATGATAATTAGGAACCAACCAATTAATAAAAGCGCGATAAACGCAGTTAAAAAATCACCTAGACGTTTGAAGAAGAAATATCCTCCTCCAACTTGTTTTACTTTTATTCCATTTAATTCTTTAAATTTTGCCATAAGTCGACCCGAAGTATATTATCACAGCGGCATAAAATATGCTACCACTTGATAGTAAATCATTTCTCTTATTATCTATATTTTATTACAATTATTTTATGAATAGAATGTCGAAGAAAGGAAGAATTTGGCTAGCAATAGGCTGCTTTCTTTCATCGTTCTTTTGTACTATTGGATGCATCTATCTTCTCACCTATGATCCGGAACCAGAAATAGTGGGTGCTGTTTCATTAGGCACAAGCGCTATCGCATTCTTTGTGTTTGCTTTTATCTTTATGCCTCCAAAAGGTTATATTCCTGTAAGAGAGGAAGCAAAAGAAGAAAAACCAAAACAAGTTCAATATAAACCATATAAAGAAAAGAAATATAAAGAGCCATTTATTTCCGATAAGGAATGGGAAGAAATGGAAGAGGAAGATGAAGAAAACGAAATGTTTGAAGACATCTTTGATGATGATAGATAGACACGCTTAAGCGTGTTTTATTGACTCTTCTTTATTTTTATTGCTTCTTTATATATTTCTAAAACTCTATTATTTGGTTCCCAATTAACTTGGTCTTTTTCAAATAGATTTGGTCTATGTTTAACTCCATATTCTTGACCCATATAAATGAATAATGGGCCTCTATATTTAACTAAATCTAGAACAATATCTTTAAGCTTATCTTCGTTTACAAAGGACGCTACTCTTTCGGCGTCGTGGTTTTCAAAACAGATGATTCTTAATCCTTTATTACCTATATATTTATAATCTTCATTAATTATTTCTTTTAGATTCTCATAACTCATTTCATTTTTCAGATATCTTTCAAATGGTCTGAACCACGAATAGTTATATAAAAGATCAAATGTTGGATACATATCTATATCAGGAGTGGAACTATATCCTAACGATTTCAAATAATCCACAAAGTCGTAATCAATTGATTCTGCAAAAAAGATTAAATCTTTTCCGAGTTCGCTTCTTGCTCTTTTGAAGAAATCTAAACTAATCATACTAGCGACATCAAATCGGAAACCATCCACACCTAAAGATACCCAGTATTTGAGAACATCTAATAGATATGATTGTGTATCTGCTCTATTAGTGTCTAAGTCAATAATATCTGACCAATCACCTACGCGGTTTCCTAACTTACCATTTCTATAGAAGTAGTATTCTGGATGCTTCTCTAAAATGACAGAATCAGGTGAGGTATGGTTAAAAACCATATCCATGATTATTTTCATTCCCATTTTGTGTGTGGAATTAATTAAAGATATGAAGTCATCCTTAGTTCCTAAATCTTTACTTATAGAATAATAATCTTTAATTGCGTAAGGAGAACCCCAAGTGCCTTTTCTATTCTTAATACCAATTTCATGGATAGGCATTAAATAGATAATATCTACGCCTAATTCTTTTAATCTATCTAAGTCTTGTTGAACTGCTTGAAAAGTACCTTCTTGAGAATAGTTTCTCACAAAGATTTGATATATTATTTCATTCCCTTTAACCATATGTAATGCCTATACTTACTTTTATCAATTTCAGTATATTTTGTGGACAACAAATAAATCAACAAAACATAGAATGTTAATACGTCTATCGGCAAAATAAAATTAAAAAACAAACAAGAAAACTGCTTTATAAATTGCCGATAAATGATATAATATTGTCATGAAATATTTAACAAGTTATGAAATTAGCAAGAAATGGAACGTTTCCGAAAGGAGCGTCCGAAACTACTGTGCTTCTGGTAGAGTGGTTGGTGCTTTCTTAAATGGAAAAACTTGGATGATTCCAGAAACTGCCACAAAACCCGACAGGCTAGTTAGACATAACTATAAAATGCCATCATTGCTAGATGTTCTTCTTAGAGAAGAAGAGAATTCTGTTAAGGGCGGTATTTATCATAAACTTCAAATCGAGTTGACTTATAACTCAAATCATATGGAGGGAAGTCAGCTTACTCACGAAGAAACTAGATACATTTACGAAACCAAAACAATTGGCGTAGATAATAAAACCATAAAAGTGGATGACATTATTGAAACTGTTAACCATTTTAGATGTGTGGATTTAGCAATTGTATCGGCAAAAAGAAAACTATCTGAATCATTTATTAAACAACTTCATTTGATTCTTAAAACAGGCACAAGTGATTCAAGAAAACCTTGGTTTATGGTTGGTGATTATAAACTATTAGCAAATGAAGTTGGCGATAGAATGACAACCGATCCAAAACAAGTTAAAGAAGAAATGAAAAAACTTGTTGATTCCTACAATAAAAAAGATAACCACACATTTGAAGAAATAGTGGAGTTTCATGTCAAATTTGAACGAATCCATCCATTTCAAGATGGAAATGGTAGAGTGGGTCGTTTAATCGCATTCAAAGAATGCCTTAAAAATAATATTGTGCCTTTTATTATTTTGGATAGCAAAAAAGATTTCTACTATAGGGGCCTAAAAAACTGGGATAGAGAAAACGGCTGGCTTATCGATACTTGCTTAGATGGACAAGACACCGTTAAAACATATTTAGATTACTTCGGTATTCAATATAAATAAAAATCCCCTTGGATTATTCCTTGGGGATATTTTTTCTTCGTGGCGGAGGAACAGGGATTTGAACCCTGGCACCGAGTTACCAGTCTACGAGCTTTCCAAGCCCGCCCCTTCAGCCTCTTGGGTATTCCTCCGTATATAAGGCATCTTTGACGTTTATTGGTAATGTGCGATAGTTATTATAGTAAAAACTACTCTTTAATAAAAGAGAAAAATGTTAGAATTGAATTATGCAGAAATACATAGTGGACTCTAAGGAATCTGGACAAACTTTAGAAAAATACGTCAAGAAGGTGTTAAATGCCGCTCCATTGTCTTTTATTTATAAACTATTTAGAAAAAAAGATGTCAAAGTAAATGGACATTGGCAGAAAGAAAAATACATCATTAATGAAGGTGAAGAAATAACTATCTATGTTAGTGATGAACAAATAGAAGAATTTAATCAAAAGAACATCTATCAACCAAGTGATTTTATTGCGCCTTGGATTTTATATGAAGATAACAATGTCTTATTTATAAATAAACCACGTGGTGTATTAGTCCAAAGAGATGAAAACTATAATGAAAAACCATTAGACCAAATGGTTATCGAATACTTAATGTTTAAAGGTGAATACGACCCACAAAATGATTTGGCCTTTAAACCAGGACCCGCACATCGAATTGATAGAAATACATCTGGTATTGTAATCTTTGGCAAGAACCATGATGCATTAGCATATCTCTTCGAACTATTCCAAAAACACGAACTTATTGGAAAGCATTACCTATGCTTAGTGGTTGGCGATGTTGAAAGAGAAGGAACTGTGGAAGTCCCGCTTAGAAAGAACTTCGACACTAAGAAAGTGGTTGTCGCTCCAATCAAAAGTGGTGCAAAACCTGCGAAGACTGTTTATCATCCAATCGAAAGATTCGGTGACTATACATTATTAGATATCACTCTTATTACAGGAAGAACCCATCAAATCCGTGTTCATATGTCTTATATAAGACACCATGTTGTCGGCGATGGTAAATACGGTGATTTCCAAGCGAATAATTTCATTGAAAAAGAATATGGTTTTAAAAACCAATTCCTCCACGCTTATAGTGTGCATTTTGGAGAATTAAAAGCCCCGCTTAATAATCTCTCCAAAAAGTCATTTAAAGCCCCTATGCCAAGCGAATATGATGATTTGTTAAATAAATTAAGAGACAGAAAGAAGGATTAAATTATGACTCTTACAGAATCTAACTATCAAAGATGGTTAAACTCACCAAAAGTGGATGAGAAAACCAAACAAGAATTAAGAAGCATGAATCAAGCGCAAATCGATGATGCATTCTTTAAGGATGTGGAATTCGGTACTGCAGGTATGCGTGGTGTATTAGGTCCAGGCACAAATAGACTTAATGACTTCACCGTCAGAAAAGCCACTGTGGGCTATGCCCAATATGTCTTAGAATTATTCCCTAACGCAAAAGAGATGGGTGTGGTTATTAGCCATGATAATAGACATCAATCTAGAGAATTCACATTATTGACCGCAAAGGTACTTAATGAATTCGGAATTAAGGCTTATATCTTTGATGCTTTAAGACCAACACCGGAATTATCATTTGCGGTCAGATATCTTAAGGCTTGTGGTGGTGTCATGATTACCGCTTCCCATAACCCAAAAGAATATAACGGATACAAAGTATATGATGAAACTGGTTGTCAATTAGTGCCTGATAAAATCAAAAGATTATTAGAACTCATCGCTGCCTTACCAAATGAACTCGATGTCGAATACAAAAAAGCGGATAAATTAGGTGAAACAATTGTCTTAGACAACAAAGTGGATGATGAATATGTCCGTCTTTGCGAATCTATCGCAATTAACAAAGATTTAGATAAATCTAATTTCAAAATTGTCTTCACTCCAAATCATGGTACTTCTTATGTTCCTTCTATGAGAATATTTAAAGATTTGGGATATGACATTGTTCCGGTTTTATCTCAATGTACACCTGATCCAGATTTCTCTGGTACATTATCACCTAACCCAGAAGATCCAAGAAGTTATATTGAAGGTCTTAAGCTCGCAAAAGAAGTGGGTGCGAAGTTATTAGTGATGACCGACCCAGATGGTGACCGTGTTGGTTTAGGTTATTTAGCAAGTGATGGCACATATCAAACATTTACCGGTAACCAATCCGCAGCGATGTTATTAGACTATATTCTTTCCGAAAGAAAGAAAAAGGGATTATTATCCGATAATGGTGTCATGTATAACACAATTGTTACTTCTTCCTTAGGTAAAGAAGTCGCCTCATATTATGGTGTGAAAACCGAACAATTCTTAACTGGTTTCAAATTTATTGGTAATAGAATCGATTATTATGAAAAACAAGGCCATGGACCAAAGTTTGAATTTGGCTATGAAGAATCATATGGTTGCTTAGTTGCTCCATTTGCCAGAGACAAAGACGGCTGCCAAGCCATCCTCTTATACTGCGAAATGGCGTTATTCTATGATAAGCAAGGTAAACCACTTGATGTCGTATGGGATGAACTTCAACAAAGATTTGGCTATCACCTTGATATCGCCTATTCTATTGAATTCAAAGGTAGCACCGGACAACAAGCGATGGATAACTTAATGGACAGTATGCACAAAGCCCCATTAAAGAAACTCTCAGGCGTTAAAGTAGTGCGTGTTGAGGATTATTATAAGCAAGAAGCTTATGAAGGTAATAAAGTCGAAAAGATTACCTTACCAAAGAGCAATGTGGTGAAGTTATTCTTCGAAAACGGAAACACAATTACCGTAAGACCTTCTGGCACAGAACCAAAAGTTAAGTTCTATATCGGCATGAAGAGTAAGAATAAGATTGATAAAGCTCAAGCTGATAAGTTGTACGAAGAACTTAAAAAAGCATTAAACATCTAAAATAAAAGACCGGTTCGTTCCGGTCTTTTCTTATATCTTTAATAAGCCTACGGCTTGTTGCACTCTTTCGAGTGTTGGTTTTGCCATCGCTTTGGCTTTCACTGCGCCATCTCTTAAGACTTTTTCGTAAGCCTTAGTTTCAACGATTTCTTGATATCTCTTTTGGAATGGTTCAAGTTCAGCCACTACAACATCAGCGACTGCGGTTTTGAATTCACCATATCTCTTACCAACGAATTCTTTTTCTGCATCTTCGATGCTGATATCTTTAAGTGCGGCGTAGATGGTTAATAAGTTAGAGATACCTGGTTTATTTTCAGGATCGTATTTAACTTCACATCCTAAGTCGGTAACCGCGGACATAATTTTCTTTCTCACGGTCTTCATATCATCTTTTAAGAAGATATCGCCTTTAGGATCGGATTTAGACATCTTCACTGTTGGATCAGATAAGGACATAATTCTTGCACCAACTTTTCTAAGTTCGTAGTTAGGCATCTTTAAGATTTTGCCATAACGGTTGTTGAATCTATTAACTAAATCACGAGTGATTTCCACGTGTTGAACTTGGTCTTCACCCACAGGGATGACTGCGGCATCGTATAACACGATATCGCATGCCATCAAGACTGGG